>JAEEGL010195880.1_pt1 | contig 65781 bp, 58 predicted proteins | sample 9134231 | NCBI WGS metagenome assembly JAEEGL01 (sample SAMN16246548, study PRJNA631951) | gut metagenome | biome: gut microbiome; feature: rumen; material: fiber-attached | host: Bos | place: Iran: Karaj | collected 2018-10
TACAGTTTTACGAGAAGCAGGTAAAGGTAAGGAAAATACTGCGAATGTATATTTGCAGTTGAAACATCAATGGAAGTCTTTCATTGTCAATGCGGGTTTGCGATATGACTACAAGTTGCGCTATAATCATTCAAAAGCCAACGAGTTATCGCCTCGTATCGCATTGATTTGGCTACGTCCAAAATGGAATGTGAAATTCAGTTATTCAAAATCGTTCGTAGACGCTCCTTATATCTATCGAAAGGCCAATGTGTTGTCAACCTTAATGGGAGGAGGACGTGAAGAGGATGCTGAAGAGTTGTTGCCAGAACGTGTTCATTCCTTGCAACTTTCATTTGCGGGTACTAATTGGGCAAAAGGATTCAATTTTGAGATCAACGGCTTCTATAATAACAGTACCGACTTGGTTATGACGCATGTAATTGACTACATGAACGCAGGTAGGAACAAGACGATTGGCGTGGAGTTGATGGGTAATTATAAGTCCCCTCGTTTTACGGCAGATGTAAACGTTACTTGGATGAATACCTACAAAGCCAATTTAGTGGGGCTTGATGCAGTAGGATTGTTGGAATTCACTACAACGGATATCAATGCTAACAACAATACGCCAGCTATCATGTCGAATGCCGTATTGGCTTGGCAAGCTACCAAGAAGCTGAAGTTACATACCCACCTCTTGTTTGAAGGCAAGCAGTCTTCTTATAATACTGACCTTGTAAGGCTTTTGCAAATAAGAACCTATATGGATATTGCTGAAGACTATTATCAGGATGATAATCCAGAAGCTGCGAAAGAATGGGAAGACTTGGCTTTTAGCATGTTGCCAGGATTGATTTCTAAAAGAGATATGTCAGCACGCGCTATCGTTAATGTGGGAGCTGAATATAAATTGGGGAAGCTGACGCTGGGACTAAATGTTCATAATCTCTTTGGAACTCGGTATAATAGAAGTGGTATGAATACTAATCTTATTATTCAAAAGGGCCGTTGGTTCCTCTTTGATGTGGCGTATAAATTCTGAAAAACACCTATGCTGATGAATAGCGAAAAGAAACATATTACCTTTGTCGTAAACCCAATATCCGGTACTCAGGAGAAAGAGCAGATAATAGAGCTCATCAACGAATACCTGGATATTGATAAATATACTTTTCAAATCACTTATACGCAATATGCTGGTCATGCAGAGAAAATAGCTGCACAATGTGCTGAGGAAGGTCATTTTGCTGTAGTAGCTGTGGGAGGTGATGGAACGGTCAATGAGGTTGCACGTGCTTTGACACATACACATACAGCATTGGGTATCATTCCTTGTGGTTCTGGTAATGGTTTGGCGCGTCATCTGCAAATAAGTATGCAGGCACGTAAAGCTATAGATACCATAAATGGCGGGCTTGTGGATTGTATCGATTATGGTACTATCAATCGTCGTAAATTCTTCTGTACGTGTGGTGTAGGATTCGATGCTTTCGTAAGTCTGAAGTTCGCCGAAGCAGGAAAAAGAGGCCTCAATACTTATATCGAACAGTCGCTTAATGCTTCTCTGAATTATAAGCCTGAAACCTATAAGGTGACCATTGATGGCAATGAAACGGAAATCTATCAGGCTTTTCTCATCGCTTGTGGCAATGCTGCCCAGTATGGTAATAATGCCTATATAGCACCCAAGGCTACATTGACAGATGGATTGCTGGACGTTACCATTCTCAATCCTTTTACACCACTAGATGTGCCTTCATTGGCTTTGCAATTGTTCACAAAGACTATTGACCAAAATAGCCATATTAAGACTTTCCGCTGTAAAACCATCAACATCCTTCGCCAAAAACCAGGAGTGGTGCATTATGATGGCGATCCTGTTAATATGGGCGCCAATCTCAAGGTGAAGATTCATCATGCAGGGCTGCTAGTTATGGTGCCAGCAGACGATAACAAGGATCTTAATGTAATAGATCGTGCACAGGAGGTAATTAATGGCATTCGTCAGATGAATGACCAGTTTTTTGAAGGTATCCGCCAGCGTAACAACGAGTTACTAGATAAAGGGAAGGAACAACTGAAGAAACTTACGAAACTGTAAATTCTATGCCTTTTCCCTACATGATTTTTTTTGTAGGCAATAAACCTCTAGAAATTCATGATGCGTTCAAGTTTTTTTTGTGGATTATTTATTGCGGAATTAAAAAAATGTATTACCTTTGCAACGCTTAACCAAATTGGTGCGTTAGTTCAGTTGGTTAGAATACGTGCCTGTCACGCACGGGGTCACGAGTTCGAGTCTCGTACGCACCGCAAAAGAAAAGCTGCTCATTGAGCAGCTTTTTCTATTTAGTATGTTTTAAAGTCATCTGGATACTTCAAATTCTGAGTAATCTCTCCACCATATAATCTTACCCAAGAACGGAAACTGGTATCATCTTGCGTCAGTTCTATTATACGTGCACCATTAGGCTTCAAATTGTTGTATACAGTGTCGCAACCACTGAATCGACCATACATCAGGAAGATGTCGTTCCATTTCATAGCATAGTCATTATCGTGATCGTGTCCACAAATAATAGCTTTTATATCACCCATTTCTTTCATGCTCACAAACATACCAGAATTCACAGGAGGAGAACAAGGCTCTTCTCCGAAGTTACCCTTCAAGATGCGATGGTTCTCAAGCCTAAAGGCATAGATAAATTCTGGAAGGGGAATATGGAAGAATGATAATGATGGTACGGGCTTCCCGTCATTCTGTTTGGCGAACGCTGCACTATGCTGACGATACCAATTGATTTCTGGGAAATGGATGTAGCCCCAACCTTTTTCAATCTCACCAGGTAATCCGCACAGACTGTTAGAGTCGAAAAGATAAAACACCCACTGTGGTTTTTCTTCATTGTCTTTTGACAAGGTGATAATGTCATTGCTCACGCCATAAAGTCCTGTAACAGTAGAATTAATATTATATGGCAATGACTTAATCACATCGAAAATTTCTTTACGAGTCAGGTCGAAATCGCTGTCGTGATTGCCCAATGCTACGGCAAATGGAATTTTACGCTCAGAAATAGGTGCAAATAGTTCACGCACACTCTTTTCAGCTGGTTTACCAAAGATAATGTCACCCGTATGAATCACCAAATCAGGCTTCTCAGCATCAAGCATCTCACATACATTTTTCAATGCACGTTCAGAACGAGGGTCGTCTGCTATATAGTGAGTGTCGGTTAACTGCAATATCTTGAATTTCCCATTGGGCTTATAGTTGAAGTTCATAAACTTTTCACCACTACTGGTTTCACGACGTGAGGCTGCTATCCCTGATGCAGGAATAAAACCACTCATGCTCAGCAATGCCGAGTTCTTGATAAACTGGCGACGATTAATCGAATGTTTCTCAGCCATAACCTTTATTTTTTGCCACGTTGGCGTTGTAATTCTTCTTGTTGCTTCTGCATCGCTTCCAAGCGAGCCTGGAATCCACTCTTTCGCATCTCCTTTGGATCTTTCTTATTAGCCTCCAGTTGTGCTAACAATTTGGCATCATCAGTAGCATATCGCATCCAAGCCATTGTGACTACACTGATAAGGGTACTGAGGAAGTAGTAGTAGTTCAGACCAGCAGGGTAGTCATTCAAGATGAAGAGAAAGACCACAGGCATGATGTAGTTCATATACTTCATAGCTGCCATAGATGGATTAGCACCAGTATCCTGCATCTTCATGTTATACATCATATATAGCAGGTTGGTGATACACATCAGTACACAGAACAAGCTTAAATGATCGCCTAGGAACGGAATGCTGAATGGGAACGTTACAAATGAATCATAGGTACTCAAGTCATCTGCCCACAAAAAACTTTGCTGGCGTAACTCGATAGCACTTGGCACGAACAGGAATAAAGCCATAAGAATAGGGAACTGTATCAGCATTGGCAAGCAACCACCCATAGGGCTCACCCTGTATTGGCTATACATCGTCATTATCTCCTGTTGTTTCTTCATGGCATCAGCCTCATTGGGATATTTGGCATTGATCTCATCTACTTTTGGCTTCAGTGCCTTCATTTTAGCAGATGAAATGTATGTCTTCCATGTAGTAGGGAATATCACAATCTTCACAATCAGTGTCATAAAGAGCAAGACGAGACCCATGCCTAATCCCAACTTAGTAAGCCAATCAAACACGTTGATAGTAAAGAATTGGTTAATCCAACGAAGGATAGGCCAACCTAGATATACCAGTCGCTGCAAGTTCCAATCCTTCTCACGATTATCATCCAAAGCAGAAAGAATCTTGTAGTGGTTAGGACCAAAGTAGAAGTGCATTTCAGTAGGCTGGTTGCCTGTAGGGTCAAAAGTAGTATTCATATCAGCAGCATAGTCTTTGATATAGCCACTGTTTCGGTCCTCCATTTTAGAATCCAATTTGGCATTATTAAAGCCGGCATCGCTTATCATCACAGCAGAGAAGAACTGGTTCTTGAAAGCCACCCATGTCAGAGGCTCAGCCACCTCTTCGTGGTCTTCGCCACTGGCCGACATTTCCTCCACGTCATCAGCAGTCTTGTAAGTCAACTGAGCCAAACGGTTTTCGTAAGTATAGCCCTTCTCAATTTGACGAGCTTTCTGCTTCCACTCGATATCAATATGGTTGTTAGAAGAAGCTAATTTGCCGTTCATGCCCACTGCCTGAATATTCAGGTCCACTAGATAGGTGTCAGGATGCATGGTGTAGGTGAAGTCAACATAGCTTTCTTCTGAGGCTTTCAGACGCATCGTAACAGCCTGCTCACTTTTATTTACAGGCGTGAAATAGTAGTCGCTGGTTTCAATAGCGCCTTGAGAATTATAAAATAAGTAGTTGAGCGACACATCGTTATCTTCAAACAGGGTTACTGGTGTTACTTTGTCCTGACTCATATACTCTTTCAGAATTACAGAATAGAGGCTACCACCTTTTGTGTTAAGCGTCAACTTGGCCAAATTGTTCTCAATGCTTACTAACTCGGCAGTACCTTGTGTGGCGCCGAAAAACAATGAAGCAGAGTCTTTGGCTGCTGTAGCACGCTCGTTGGCCAAAGCTGCCTCTGCCTTAGCTTGCAATTCTGCGGCACGTTGCTGTACCTGGGCTATTGAGTCATAATACTGCTGTTGAGCAGCAAGTTGTTCTTGAGATGGACGGCTTAAGTAGCTGAAAACAATCAATACGAGGAAAATCAGCACCATGCCTGTAATGGTATTTTTGTCCATTTTATTTTCTGAATTTATTTATTAATATAGGTATGTCTAACGACGTTTTTATTCAATTTAGCTGCAAAAGTAATAAATTATGACCGAAGTGCCTAAAGAAAGCTGATTTTTTTCGATATTCTTGCTTGATTAAGTTATTAACATTATCTTTGCAATAGTAAATAACCAATATTAATTGTAGTTGGACTATGAAAAAAAACGTTGTATCAATGTTGCTTATAGGCTCATTTTTGTCGATTTCATCGACATGGGCTGGTAATGCAGTCAATAATAATATGGCAAACAATGGTCAGTTGCCCTCACAATCTGGTGTAATCAAAGAATTGCCTGGATTATTGGGCAAGTATTTCTTTGTGCGTAAAACATCCACAGCAAAGAAGAACGTCAATCAGAACGATACTGTTTCTTACCTTTATGACAAATACATAGTTGTATTGGATTCTTTGAACAATCCAAACACCCCTCAACGATATATAGAAACTAATCCTGATTATTATAAACTGTTTGTTCCTGCTACGTATTTTAAGTCATCAATAGCTCAGTTGTCCACCATCAAAGTTGATGGATTATTGCCTGACAAAACATTGGATAATATCCAAAAATATTTGCCAGTAGATAAAAAACAATTCACAACAAAAGAACGTGTGAATAAGATAGTTAATAAAACTTTGATGGATCTTTACTTAAATAATCCTGAGGCTATAGTTTTTACTGAAGACGAGCTAGATAAGGCTGGCGTTTTTGTAGACAATATAGAAACAGAAGAAGATGTTAACGCTTCCAATGTAAAGACCAATATGATGAATGTTCTTACAGCCGGTTCTCCACTTGAACTAGAGCAAGAAGCAGAGGTGGAGGTTAGAAAACCACAATTCTGGGCTGTAGCAGGCAACAGTTCATTGCAGTTTTCTCAACATTATTTATCGGACAACTGGTACAAGGGTGGTGTAAGCAGTGTATCGATGATTGGAACTTTTCAGTTAACTGCAAACTATAACGATAAGGAGAAAGTACAGTGGGAGAATCTTTTGGACGCTAAATTAGGATTAGCATCTACACCATCAGATCAAGTACATAAATATCTTACCAATACTGATCAATTGCGTATTTTTAGTAAGTTAGGTATTCAGGCAGCAAAGAATTGGTACTATACTCTTTCTGCTGAGTTCAAGACACAGTTTGTAAATGGATATAAATCAAATGACCCAACATTGATTTCTACTTTCTTGGCACCTGCCGATCTGACAGTGGCACTTGGTATGGATTATAAGAAAAAGACTGATAAATACAGTTTTTCTTTACTGTTGGCTCCCCTTAACTGGACCATGCGTTACATTGGTAGCAAAGATATTGATGAGACTTCTTATGGCCTTGATAAAGGCAAGAGTGTGAAACACAATATTGGTTCCCAAATACAACCTTCTATCACATGGAACATTGCCAAGAACATCACATTTGAATCTCGCCTAGACTACCTTACTAGTTACCAGTGGGTACGAGTAGAGTGGGAGAATACCTTGAATTTGGCAGTAAACAGGTTTCTTTCAACCAAATTGTATGTGCATGCTCGTTACGATGATAGCGCTGTGCCATTGAATGGCAGTACAAGTTATTTCCAGTTAAGCGAGTTGCTGAGTTTTGGACTTAATTATAGTTGGTAAACTCCTTACCAGAAATACTTTTAATGCGGATATAAATATTATTGTCATAGTTTCGGGGATGATTACCAAAATCATCCCATTTTTATTTTGTTCTTACAATATTATACACTAATTTTGCATTGAATATAGTTAACAAACCTTACAAGCCATGAAAGACAATGTAGTAAAGCACAGCGGAATTGTGGAGCGTATCAATGGAAATTATCTACAAGTGAAGATTACGCAGGCCACATCGTGTTCAGCGTGTAGTATAAAAAATCATTGTACATCAGCAGAATCGAAAGAACATTTGATTGATGTTTACGATAAAGAAGTAGCTCAGTATCACGTGGGCGATGAAGTATGGATTATTGGTTCTACCAGCATGGGACGCAAGGCGGTTTGGTATGGTTATCTGTTGCCGTTGCTCATCTTGATGGCACTCGTTATTGGGCTTACCTCATGGTGGGGCAATGATAGTGAACTTTCTGTAGCACTCTACTCGTTAGGATGTATTTTTCTTTACTATCTTTTGCTGTATTACTTTGGCAAAGACAAGATGAAAAAGACATTCAGTTTTACTTTATCGAAAATGAAATGATGAAGAATGAAGAAATATAATCAACAACTACTTAATAACTAACTAATTTATGAATGTAATTCTGATAGCAGTAATTTCTATAGGAGTGATAGCATTAGTGGCTGCATTGGTACTCTATTTGGCTTCTAAGAAGTTTGCTGTGTACGAAGACCCACGTATTGCCCAAGTGGCTGAGGTGTTGCCTCAAGCCAACTGTGGCGGTTGCGGCTACCCTGGTTGTAGCGGTCTGGCAAGCGCTATAGTAAAGGCTGGCTCGCTGGAAGGCAAGACCTGTCCCGTGGGTGGTCAGCCCGTCATGGAGAAAGTAGCTGCTGTGATGGGACTTGTGGCAGAGGCTAAAGAACCCATGGTAGCTGTGGTGCGTTGCAACGGTACTTGTGTCAATCGTCCACGCACCAACCAGTACGATGGCGTGAAAAGTTGTGCCATTGCAGCTTCTCTTTATGGTGGTGAAACAGGTTGTAGCTACGGATGTTTGGGCTGTGGTGATTGCACCAGAGCTTGTAAGTTCGATGCTATCCAAATGAATCCTGAAACTGGCTTGCCAGAAGTTGATGATGATAAGTGTACAGCTTGTGGCGCTTGCGTAAAAGCCTGTCCTAAAGCCATTATCGAGTTACGTAAGAAAGGTTTGAAGAACCGTCGCGTGTATGTTCGGTGTGTCAACAAGGACAAAGGTGCTGTCACTCGTAAGGCTTGCTCTGTAGGTTGCATTGGCTGTGGCAAGTGTGAAAAGACCTGTCCATTCGGCGCCATCACTATTACTAATAATGTAGCTTATATAGATTTTAATAAGTGTAAGTCATGTCGTAAGTGTGTTGAAGTATGTCCTACACATGCCATTATTGACTTGAATTTCCCTCCAAAACCTGCTAAGTCTGTTGCTGCTGATGCTGATAAGCCTGTTGCAAAATCTGTAATTGAAACAATTAAACCTGCTACTCCTGTAGCTATGCCAAGTGCTTCTTCTATCGTAGCATTGCTTCCACAAGCTAATTGTGGTGCCTGTGGTTTTGACGACTGTCCTGCATTTGCTGCTGCTATCGTAAAAGACGGTGGCATAGGTGATAAGTCTTGTTCTATAGGAGGTGAGGAAGTGATGACTAAGATTGCCGACATGTTGAAGAATGCTCCCGTGGAAACTCTTAAGGCAGCAGAAGCAGCTCCTGCTCCAGCAGAGAAACCAGCTGCGGCAAAGACCGCTGCTCCTGCTGTTGAGTTGGTGAACATTGCTGCTCACCCCAAGGTAGATGTGGTAGCTAAGATTGCAGCCCAGGCATTGGCAAATGCTGCCAAGCACCCTGTAAAGGCCGATGCGGCAGCAGTAGATGCTACTCCGTTGGTACCTGTCAAGACCACAGGCTTGGTAGCCATCAAGCGTACTATCAAGACACAAGAAGAGGCTGTAGCTGTAGTTGAAAAGATTGCATCTACATTATTATAATTCAGAGAAATAAAGAACAATAATATTATGTTGAAGACATTTTCAATCGGAGGAGTTCATCCTCACGGAAATAAACTTTCAGCAGGTCAGCCCATCGTTATGGCAGCCATTCCAGCTAAGGTAGCCATCTTGCTGGGACAACACATTGGCGCACCCGCAAAGCCTATTGTTGCAAAGGGTGATATGGTGAAGGTTGGACAGAAGATTGCAGAGCCTGGTGGTTTCGTATCTGCTGCCATTCACTCATCTGTTAGTGGCAAGGTGTCAAAGATTGACACCATAATAGATGCCAGCGGCTACCCAAAGCCTGCCATATTCATAGATGTAGAGGGTGATGAGTGGCTTGACAGCATCGATCGTACTGACACGCTGGTAAAGGAGTGTACGCTCACTCCAGAAGAAATTAACAAAAAGGTGGCTGACATGGGTATTGTAGGTTTGGGCGGCGCTTGCTTTCCTACACAGGTAAAGCTCTCTCCACCTCCTGCATTCAAGCCTGAGTGCGTGGTGATTAACGGTGCTGAGTGTGAGCCTTACCTTACAGCCGACCATCGTTTGATGTTGGAGCATGCTCCTGAAATCATTGTAGGAGTGAGCATCCTGATGAAATCCATGCGTGTAGAGAAAGCATTTATCGGTGTGGAGAACAACAAGCCCGATGCCATTGCTGCTTTGGAGAAAGCAGCTAAGGAGTTTAAGGGTATAGAGATTGTTCCACTAAAGATGAAATACCCACAAGGCGGTGAGAAGCAGCTGATACAAGCCATCACCAATAAATATGTAGGTAGTGGTGCATTGCCAATATCTACCGGCGCTTTGGTGCAGAACGTGGGTACCGCCTTTGCTGTCTATGAGGCTGTACAGAAAAACAAACCTCTGTTCGAGCGTGTGGTTACTGTTACAGGTAAGTCAGTTAAGAACCCGGGCAACTTCTTGGCTCGCATCGGTACCCCTATACAGCAGCTCATCGATGCATGCGGAGGTTTGCCAGCAGATACTGGTAAGATCATTAGTGGTGGTCCTATGATGGGTAAAGCACTGGTCAATACCGAAGTACCTACAGCCAAAGGAACTTCTGGCATTACCATCATGAACCAGAAAGATGCTAAGCGTGGCGAGCCACAGCCTTGTATCCGTTGTGCCAAGTGTGTAAGTGCCTGCCCCATGGGCTTGGAGCCTTATCTCATGGCTCAGTTGACTGAGTATGCCGAGTTCGAGAGATTAGAGAAAGAAGACATTATGGACTGCTTGAGTTGCGGCGCTTGCCAGTTCACCTGTCCTGCCAATCGGCCGTTGCTGGATTACATCAGCTTGGGCAAGGCAAGGGTAGGAGCTATCATTCGTGCCCGCAGCGCTAAAAAATAATCTACAATGGAAAATAAGTTAATTGTATCACTTTCGCCTCATGATCATGCCAACGACAGCGTGCAGAAAAACATGTACGGTGTGCTCATAGCGTTGATACCAGCTTTCTTGGTGTCACTGCTAGTGTTTGGCATTGGTGCATTGGTGGTTACTGTCGTATCAGTAGCAGCCTGTGTATTCTTTGAATGGGCCATCAATAAGTATATCTTAAAACGTGAGCGCCTTACCATTACCGATGGATCTGCCATCATCACGGGTGTACTGTTAGCGTTCAACCTGCCATCTAACCTGCCTATTTGGATCATCATTCTGGGAGCTCTGTTCGCTATTGGTGTAGGTAAGATGTCATTCGGTGGTTTGGGTTGCAATCCATTCAACCCGGCACTGGCAGGTCGTATCTTTTTGTTGATTTCCTTCCCTGTGCAGATGACGTCATGGCCTGTAGCTGGTCAGCTTACCTCTTACGTGGATGCCACTACGGCAGCTACTCCATTGGCATTGATGAAGCAGGCTGTCAACGGCAATCCAGCTGCTTTGGGTGATTTGCCAGAAGCTTTGGGTATGCTGTTAGGTAACAATATGGGTGGTTCGTTAGGTGAGATCAGCGCTTTGGCATTGCTCATTGGTGGTGTCTATATGTTGTGGAAGAAGATCATAACCTGGCACATTCCAGTATCTATTCTGGTGACTGTATTTGTGTTTGCAAGTATCATGTATATGGTGGACCCAACCACCTATCCTTCACCTGAGTATCATTTGCTCAGCGGTGGCTTGATGTTAGGTGCCATCTTCATGGCTACTGACTATGTGACCTCGCCAATGAGCCATCGTGGACAACTCATATATGGTGTCTGCATCGGTCTTATTACGATGGTTATCCGTCTATACGGCTCTTATCCTGAAGGTATGTCGTTCGCTATCTTTATCATGAATGCGTTCGTACCTCTTATCAATACGTATGTTAAACCTCAAAGATTCAGCAGCAAAGCTGTCAGTGTAAAGAAATGAAGAAGTTAGAATCATCATTAAAGAATATGGTGTTGGTGCTTACGGGCATCACCATTATTTGTGTGGGCTTGCTGGCTGCAGTAAATGAAGTGACCAAAGAGCCAATAGCTGCTGCAAACGCTAAGACGTTGAGCGATGCGGTAAATGCCGTTGTACCTGGCTTCGATAACAATCCTATACAGGAGATGAAGATACAGGAAGTAGATGGCGTATCCTATAAAATTTATCCTGCTAAGAAGGGCAATGAGTATATTGGTGCTGCTGTTGAGAGTACTGTTATGGGCTTCGGAGGCGACCTTACTATCTTGGTGGGCTTTAACAACGAAGGTAAGATCAATGACTACTCATTGCTGGACCATGCAGAAACACCAGGTTTGGGTGCCAAAGCAGACAGCTGGTTCAAAAGTGGTGCTAAGGGCGATATCACAGGCAAAAATCCTAAAGATGGAGCCTTGACAGTAAGTAAGGATGGAGGACAAATTGATGCTATTACTGCATCAACCATCACCTCACGTGCCTTTCTGAAAGCCGTAAACGCTGCCTACGCCGCTTTCTCTGGCCAGTCTGTAGATGGCACTACAGGCGCTACCCAAAACGCTACTAGTCAAGTTGTTGTTTCATCAGACACCGTCAATGGTGCTATTAATTAATAAGGAGGGCATAGGATTATGAGTAATCTGAAAGTTTTAATCAACGGTATCGTCAACGAGAACCCTACCTTTGTACTGATGCTGGGTATGTGTCCTACACTGGGTACAACCTCAAGTGCTATCAACGGCATGTCGATGGGCTTGGCTACAGCCTTTGTGCTGATTTGTTCCAACACCGTGATTGCGGCTGTTAAGAATGTCATCCCTAACATGGTGCGCATTCCTTCGTTCATTGTCATTATCGCATCGTTTGTTACTTTGCTCCAGATGGTAATGCAGGCTTATGTGCCTGACTTATATAAGACTCTAGGCTTGTTTATCCCACTGATTGTGGTGAATTGTATTGTGTTAGGTCGTGCTGAAGCGTTTGCCTCCAAGAATGGTCCGGTATCGTCGTTTTTTGATGGTTTGGGCATTGGTTTAGGTTTCACATTAGCGCTCACTTTGCTGGGTGCTGTGCGTGAGTTGCTGGGCACAGGTAAGATGTTTAACCTTTCTCTCGTTCCTGAAGACTATGGCATGTTGCTCTTTGTGTTGGCTCCTGGAGCCTTCATCGCACTGGGCTACCTTTGCGCCATCGTCAACAAAATGAGAGAAGCTAAATAAAGGAGGAAGATATGGAATTACTATTGATATTCATTGCGGCGATATTCGTCAACAATATCGTCTTCTCGCAGTTCTTGGGCATTTGTCCATTTTTAGGTGTATCAAAGAAGATTGACACGGCATTGGGCATGAGTGCAGCTGTAGCGTTTGTATTGACTCTTGCTACCATCGTCACCTATCTTATACAAAAGTTTGTGCTCGATGCTTTCGAATTGCAGTACCTGCAAACCATCACGTTTATCTTGGTTATCGCCTCATTGGTGCAGATGCTAGAGATTGTCCTGAAGAAGGTATCACCCTCATTGTATCAGGCGTTAGGTGTATTCCTGCCACTGATTACCACCAACTGCGCCGTGCTGGGAGTAGCCATTCTGGTGATTCAGAAAGATTATGACCTGCTTACAGGTGTTGTCTATGCATTTGCTACAGCCATTGGTTTTGGTTTGGCACTCACACTTTTTGCGGGTATCCGTGAGCAGATGAGCTTGGTAAATATCCCCAAGGGTATGAAAGGCACACCTATTGCTCTCATTGTGGCTGGTTTGCTGGCTATGGCTTTCATGGGCTTCAGTGGCGTGGTGAAGGTGTAAATATATCAAGAAAGCAACTATCTTCACAGACAGTTGCTTTCACACCGAAATTCAAATAAGTGATTTGATAAATCAAACCGTTGCAAAGTTACAGCTAATTAAGGAGAATTCAAAACATTTGTAAGATTTTTTTGACAGCTCATAAGGGCCTATGACGAGAAAATGCTTGTTCATAATATTCTTTGCGGTAATAACTTTTTTTATGCCTGCACAGATAGCTGCCCAACATCGCCATTCTCTGTTGCAAAGGTTAGATAGTCTGTTAGATGTAAGGGATATGCGCTCAAAGCGCGACACTAACTATGTATCTCGTCCTGATAAGCACTGGACCTTGCGCTTGATTAATAACATTTCTGGCACCAACTTTAATCTTCGTCTTGTTGATGGAAGCTACGACTCTAATAGTGTTTACTACTTCCGCTTTAAGGATCCTATTCGCCATACCATGACCTTAAGTGCCAACTATCGTGGTTTGGCGGTGGCATTAGCCTTCAATCCCGCTAGTATGTTTGGTAAGAAAACCAGTACTGAAATTAACGTTAACTCTTATGGCAACCACTTTGGCTTCGACTTTATATATGAGACCAACGGCAAATTCAATAGCGTAATAGAAGCTGATGGTGTGGAATTCGAACTAGGATCATTTGTTCGCGAGAAGAGCCTAACCATCAATGCTTACTACGCCTTCAATGGCAACAAGTTCTCTTATCCTGCTGCTTTCAGTCAGTCGTATGTCCAGAAGCGCAGTGCTGGTAGTCTTATGGCAGGTATATCCTACCATCGTGGTTCAGTGACATTAATGGATGATAGGAAAAAAAATGTATATGAATATGAAAACGAATATGAGAATAAGTACTATGACACCAATGATTTTGAAAAGATCAAGATGAGTTATGCCAGTATAGGTGTGGGCTACGGCTATAATTACGTGCCTAGTCGCAATTGGGTGTTACACATCTCTGCGTTGCCGTCTATTGTTTTTTGGCGTGAGAATAAGCTAATCAAGACTATAAGTAGTGAGTTGATGAAAGCTACCTTCCCGGAAGTTACGATTGTGGCACGTGCCTCTGTTGTTCACTATTTTAAACATTTTTTTATGGGCCTTACCATGGTCTACAACCACACCTCTGCTGGTGATTATGACTACCTTCGTCTGACGCACAACAAGTGGCGTGCAAGGTTGATCATTGGAAAACGCTTCTAAATATAGCCTATTTACCAACCTCTTTCAAAAGAGACATTTCTATGGGTCGTCGCAGTATCTCCTATGGGGGTATAGCAGATACTGCGACGGGTGATAGCAGATACTTCTTCCAGTGTTGGTAAGCTTTACTCTATGAGATAGCAAGCTTTAGTCATAGGGTAAGGAAACATTTCCCATTAGGTTAGGAGGCGTTAATCATAGAGTACTTAATCTCTATTCAGGAAAAGAGTAATGTAAAGGTGGAATAAGTTTCAGAACAAGTCGAGTTGATGACTATTATCATACACTTCTTTCTTAAATTTTAGTAATTCTTTTTTTGATAGCTTTGTGGATGACTGTTGTTCGGTGTTGTCATCTACAGCAGGGTAGGCACCTGTTTGTTTCAGGTAGCGATAAACGGTAGAGTAACTACGTATATTAAGCAACGTCATGATACGACTTACAGGCAAACCGTTGTCGTATAACTGACGGCATTGTTGTGGCTTGTCTTTGTTGCGTTTGTTCACACTCCCTTCCTTGCGCCCGAACTTCACTCCTTTGCTTTCAGCCTCCTTTCGGCCTTCGTACACTCTAGCCATGAATACATCTTTCTTAAGCGACATTAGGGTATTTGTAATGTGACTCAGCACTTGACCTGTAAGACCTTTGGTGTTGAAGTTGTCATCTAACGAGACGAAAGTGACTTCCAAACCTACCAGTTCGTTGAGTAGCAATAGCACTTTTTCCACCTGGGTACCTATGCGGTCGAGACGACAAACAATGAGTGTGTCACCCGCACGCAGACTGTCAAAACATTTTTTTAGCTTAGGCCTTTCTGCACGTACACCAGAAAGCGTTTCTTGATAGATGCGTTCGCACCCTGACTCTTGCAAACGTTTTATTTGTTGTTCAAGCGTTTGTTCAATTTCACTGCTGTATGCATATCCAACTTTCATAGCTATAGTTATTTAGTTATGTCAAACAGATAAGTCAGCTTAATACTGATAGTGGTGTTGGCTGAACGTCCGAAATAGTCTTTCTTTTCGTTACCAAAGAAGTCTGACAGCGCATAGTAATACCTGCCTTCTATCAAGAAATTGCCAGCCTTGCGTGTCTTTAGTTCAATACCTATGCCACCTGCAATGCCATAGTCGAACTTGTGCTTAACATCCAACGCATGCTGCTCGACTATTACACCTGTCACACTGTCCCAGTCGCCACTAATCTTGCTTTTGTCGCTCAGATAGAAGCCAATCTGAGGCCCACCATCAATGAAGAATTGACACTTCTTACCAAAAGCCAGATGTGCTAGGAAAGGAATGTCAACATAGTTTAGCGTGCGCTGAAATTGTAATTCGTCAAAGTCTTCTACAAACTCTTTCCAACCATGTTGAGAGAAATTGACCTCCATGCGTACGCCACATGTCATACCAAAATATTTCTCAGAAATATAACGGGCGGTTACACCAAAAACGGTGCCTATCAGTTGGTTTTGACGTACAGTAGGAGAGAACTGTGCACTGTTAAGGTTAACACCTGCATTGACTCCTACAGAGAAATTGTTCAGCAAGTCACCCACTTGCGCTGAAACGCCTGTTGAAAAGCAAGCAGCGACTATGAAAAGTCCTATTGAACGGAACAATGTCATTTATCAAAATCCAGTTTAATCAGTTCATATTTAGGAGTAAACCTTACGAAGAACACTTTCTTGTTAATAAAGCCTCCCCAATTATTAACACGGTCAAACTTAAAGCCAGTCTGTATAGGGGTAAGATTCATTTTATCGAGGTTATTTTCCAAACCAGAACCGTAGAGCGCCAATCCCTTAAGGAAGAAATAACCTGTGTCAAATCCCAACATACCATATTTCGGGTAACGCTCTTCCATATCCTTGCCATACCAGCTGCGGAAGTTGGCATTGAAACTTCTTGGGGCAGCCAATAGGTTGTTAGTATAGAACGAAGCATAGAAATAGGTGTCGAGATCGAAGAATGCCGACAGATGGTCTTTGGTGTATGTTTGCCATTCAGGATAACCAAACAGATGAACCTCGGCATTAATTTTCTCTCTGTAGAGCGAATCGCTCACCATCGCACTAAGTTGTGGTAAGGTCTTGATAAGAACTGTGTTACTACCAGAAGTAGGAACAAATACATTTGATTTGTCTTGTTGTAATGCTGCCTGCATCTGTGTGGAGGTAGCATCCTCACTTAGGTCTGCAAAAGAAATCTGTTTGCTATTCAATTCCTCTCGCAATCCCTTGATAAAATCTGCCTTTTCTTCAGCACCAGCCTTAGCGTTAAGGAAGATTACGTGAGCACGAGGGAACTGACGTATAAAATGTTCGTACACTTCTGAATAGAGATATGACTGTGGGGTATTAATCTGGTAAATATCAGGATTACGATACACAGTGTTGTCACGACTTGTAAATGGTATTACCAGACGAATATGGTGCTTGTTAGCAAAATCTGCCATAGGCTTGATTTGCTCAGCATATAGCGGGCCGAAAATAATGTTCATTTGTTGCATCTCAGGCTTTGCTAAGATAGCATTTACCGAAGACGCAGTAGTACCAGAATCGTAGGTGTAAAGATCAATAGAAGTACCTGAGCGTTTCAGACTATCCACTGCCATTAAGAAGCCCTGATAGTACTCCACCATACGGGCACTTTCTGCTTTGCCTTGTTCACCAGGAACAAGAGGCAATATTACAGCAGCCTTAATAACATTGATTTTTGTGTCTGCCACCTTGTTTTGATTGAACAATTCTGCATCAGTGGGCACTTTTTCTTCCTTTGGCTGTGTGCTTTCCTGAGCCTTACTGTATGGAATGCACAACATTTTACCCTTTTTCAGCTTTTTGGCATCACTGATTTCTGGGTTGGCATCAAGTAACTCTTGCTCAGTAATACCATACATACGGGCAATACTATAAACGGTTTCTTTGCGCGCTACCTTGTGCATTTCCTTGCATCGGCTCTGAACGGGACCTGGAATGCCTTGTAGTACCTTAGGTTCCTCTGTCTGAATTGCTTGTACTTGTGTAACAGGTTCTTCTGAAATAACCGCATTACCTTGTGGGATGTTTACTACCTGTCCGTAACGGAAATTCTTTTCGTTCAAGCCTGGATTTGCATCGAGAATGGATTTCACTGACACCTTGTACTTTTGGGACAAGCCATAAAGCGTTTCACCTTGTTGGATGGTGTGAAAAGTGCCTTGGTCAGTAATAGTATCAGGACGAGGCACTTTTAACTGTTTACCCTCAACGATTACCTGGTCGCTGCCAGGATTGAGCTTGACAATGGCATCAACTGTGGTGCCATACATATTGGAAATAGAGTAGAGGCTCTGACCTTTCTGAATCGTATGGATAATATATGTCTGGTTTTCCTGTGCATGTGTAAATACTACAGACACCGAAGTTAACAGGAAAGCCAGACAAAGTTTGCTAAAAATTTTCATCATTTTTGTGTTTTATACAAATTTCACGTATTGGCATAATATACCTTGTTGCAAAAATACAATTATTAATTGAAATAAACCATGTGATGAGATACTTTTTTACCAAGGGCTTTGTTTTTGACGTACTTTTCTTTTATTTTTGTGGTGCAAAAATGAAAATATGAGCGAAAAGTCCGACTATATATACGTTTATGGTGCTCGAGTACACAATCTGAAGAATATCGATGCCTCCATACCTAGAGACAGTCTTACAGTGATGACAGGACTCAGCGGAAGTGGCAAGTCATCCTTAGCTTTCGACACCATCTATGCCGAAGGACAGCGCCGTTATATTGAGACATTTTCAGCATATGCACGCAACTTCTTGGGCAATTTGAGTCGTCCTGACGTAGATAAGATTACAGGTTTGAGTCCTGTGATTTCCATTGAACAGAAGACCACCAACAAAAATCCTCGTTCCACAGTAGGCACTACCACAGAGATTTACGATTACCTACGTTTACTCTTTGCCCGAGCTGGCGAAGCCTATTCTTATCTTTCTGGTGAAAAGATGGTAAAATATACTGAAGAGCAGATATTAGACCTCATCCTAAAGGATTATCATGGAAAGCGCATTTATATCTTAGCCCCTTTAGTAAAAAGTCGTAAAGGTCATTATCGCGAATTGTTCGAGACCATACGTAGAAAAGGTTTTATCAATGTTCGTGTGGACGGAGATATTAAAGAGACTGTACCTGGCATGAAGGTTGACCGCTATAAGAACCATGATATAGAGGTGGTGATTGACAAATTGAGGGTGACAGACAAAGATGATGTTAGGCTGAAGAATAGCGTTAACAATGCTATACAACAAGGTAATGGTCTGATGCTTATATTAGATGATGAAGCTAAAACTGTAAAGCATTATAGTAAACTCTTAATGGACCCTGTTACTGGTTTGTCATATCCCGAACCTGCTCCTCACAGTTTCTCTTTCAACTCGCCACAAGGTGCTTGTCCGAAGTGTAAAGGATTGGGTATAGTGAGTCAGATAGATATAGACAAGGTAATTCCTGATCGTAGCATTTCTGTCAGAGATGGTGGCATCATTCCATTGGGTAAGTTCAAGAACAGCATGGTGTTCTGGCAAGTAGAGGCCGTGTTGGAGAAATACGAGGCTTCATTGGATACACCCATCAGTGAACTAAGTGATGAAGCCATCGATGAAATTATCTATGGAACCTCTGAGCGGATCAAGATAAAAAGTTCACTGATAGGTACTTCATCAGATTATTTTATGAATTTTGAGGGTGTGGTGAAGTATATTACTATGCTGCAAGAAAATGACGCTTCTGCCACAGAACAGAAATGGGCAGAGCAGTTTGCTAAAACTACTGTATGTCCAGAATGTGGTGGTGCTAAACTAAATAAGATTGCTCTTTCTTATCGCATTCATGACAAGAATATCTATGAACTTTCTTGCATGGATATCAATGAGTTGTATGACTGGATGCAACAAGTAAATCCTTTCTTGTCTCACAAACAGGGCATCATAGCTGCCGAAATACTGAAAGAAATCAGAACTCGACTGAAATTTTTACTTGACATAGGATTGGAATATTTGTCATTGGATCGTTCTTCGGCCAGTTTGTCGGGTGGTGAGAGTCAGCGTATCCGTTTGGCAACCCAAATAGGTTCGCAATTAGTGAATGTACTTTACATTTTAGACGAACCGAGTATCGGCTTGCATCAACGTGACAACCAGCGTCTTATCAAATCTTTGAAGGATTTGAGAGATTTGGGCAATACAGTCATTGTAGTGGAGCATGATAAGGATATGATGCTGGCAGTTGACTACGTGGTGGACTTAGGTCCTAAAGCTGGTAGATTAGGAGGCAAAGTGGTATTCCAAGGTACTCCACAGGAGATGATGAAGACTCATACTTTAACATCACAATACCTCAATGGTGAGAAAAGAATAGAAATACCTTTGCTACGCCGACCAGGCAACGGTAAGAAACTAATCATTAGGGGTGCTTCTGGCAATAACCTGAAACATATTGATGTGGAGTTTCCGTTGGGAAAACTTATCTGTGTGACAGGCGTTTCTGGTAGTGGCAAATCCACACTTATCAATGAGACTTTGCATCCCATCTTGTCGCAAAAATTCTATCGTTCATTGCAAGACCCTTTGCCTTATTTAAGTATCGAGGGCATTGAAAATATAGATAAGGTGGTGGATGTGGACCAATCACCCATTGGCAGAACACCACGTTCCAATCCTGCAACTTATACCAATGTGTTTACTGACATCCGCAACTTGTTTGTAGATTTGCCTGAAGCAAAGGTGAGAGGTTATAAGCCTGGCCGTTTCTCGTTCAATGTGAAGGGTGGGCGATGCGAAGCTTGTCAAGGCAATGGCTACAAAACCATTGAAATGAATTTTCTGCCCGATGTGTATGTGCCTTGCGAGGTATGTCACGGCAAACGCTACAACCATGAAACACTGGAGGTTCGCTTTAAGGGCAAGAGTATATCAGATATATTGGATATGACCATTAACCAGGCTGTCGAGTTCTTTGAGAATGTGCCAACTATCTTAAATAAGATAAAAGTCATTCAGGATGTAGGTTTGGGATATATCAAACTTGGACAATCATCTACCACCTTATCGGGCGGCGAGAGTCAACGTGTAAAGTTGGCTACTGAACTGAGTAAACGTGGTACAGGTAAGACACTTTACATTTTGGACGAGCCAACTACAGGCTTGCATTTTGAGGATATCAGGGTGCTGATGGGCGTGCTGAACCGTTTGGTGGATCAGGGCAATACAGTGGTGGTTATCGAGCATAATATGGATGTTATAAAGATGGCAGATTACATCATCGATATGGGCCCAGAAGGAGGAAAAGCTGGTGGAACGATTCTTTCCACAGGCACTCCTGAGGAGGTGGCGATGAGTAATAAAGGTTATACTCCACAATTTTTACGCAAAGAATTGAAAATATAAGGCTGATTATATATGATATATGGGCCGAAAGCTTTATATTTGCAGGTAAAGAATAAAATTTAACTAAATAACTTATATCTATGTTTGAAGGACAACCGAAAGGTCTATGGGCATTAGCCTTGGCCAATACAGGTGAGCGTTTCGGCTACTACACCATGATAGCCGTTTTCGCACTATTCTTGAGAGCTAATTTCGGTCTGAGTGCCGGCGTTGCAGGAACCATCTACAGTTCGTTCCTGATGTTTGTGTATTTCTTCCCACTCATTGGTGGTATGCTGGCCGACAAGTTCGGTTTTGGCAAGATGGTAACCACAGGTATCATCGTGATGTTCCTAGGCTACCTGTTGTTGTCCATTCCTCTGGGTGGTGTTGATCCTGCTACAGGAAAGACCGATATGGTGGCCATGGGGGCCATGATTGCTGCTTTGTTGGCTATCGGATTTGGTACCGGTTTGTTCAAAGGTAACCTGCAAGTGATGGTAGGTAATCTCTATGATGACCCTGCATTTTCCGCTAAACGCGACGATGGTTTCTCATTGTTTTATATGGCTATCAATATTGGTGCCTTGTTTGCACCCACGGCAGCTACCAAGATTAAGGATTGGGCAGAGAATTCGTTGGGTTTCAGCGGCAATGATGCTTACCACTTCTCATTTGCTGTAGCTTGCGTATCACTCATTGTTTCTATCCTTATTTATTATATCTTCCGCTTCACTTTCCGTCATGTGGAAGGTGGCAAGAGAGCCGCTACTGCTGCTCAGCAAAATGTGCCTGAACTTAGTCTCAAAGAGACAAAGGAGCGTATGATTGCCCTCGTTTTGGTTTATGCCGTAATTATTTTCTTCTGGATGGCGTTCCATCAGAACGGCCTATCTCTGACTTATTTTGCCAATGAATTTACGGCTCAGAGTTCTTCTGGCTTGGAAAGCATGTGGTTTGATGTGTTCAACTTAGTGATGATAATCCTGATTATCTATGCAGGCTTCTCTTTGCGCGATGCTAAGACTGGCAAGGCTAAGGCCATCTGTTGGGGTATTATAGCGTTTGCGATTATCGTATTGGTTGGCAAGTATGTTACACTTGAAGGAGAAATTGCAGTAAGTGCACCTATCTTCCAGCATTTCAATCCGTTCTACGTAGTTGCATTAACTCCGTTCAGTATGGCTTTGTTTGCATATTTGGGTCGTAAGGGTAAAGCACCGAGTGCTCCTCGTAAGATTGCTTGGGGTATGATTATTGCAGCATTTGCATTTTTAGTCTTGGCTGCATTCTCAGTAGGTTTACCTCAACCTCAGACAGAAATGGGTCCTGATGGTTATCAAGTAGCCAAGCATGTGGCTGACCAGACTCCTTATTTGTTGATTAGCACTTACCTTATTCTTACCTTTGCTGAGTTGCTGCTGAGTCCGATGGGTATTTCCTTCGTGACGAAGGTGGCTCCTCCAAAATATAAAGGTATGATGATGGGTGGCTGGTTTGTAGCTACAGCTATTGGTAACCAGCTGGTAATGGTAGGTGGCCTGTTGTGGGGTCCACTTCCATTGTGGGCTGTTTGGAGCGTATTCATCGTCCTTTGCCTCTTGGCAGCATTGTTTATGTTTGCTATAATGAAACGACTCGAGAAAGTCGCAAGATAAAATACTATGTTGCATATCCGAAAAGCAAATATTGACGACTGCCAGCTTATTCACGAGCTGGCAGTCCAAGTTTTCCCCGTCACATACAAGGACATCATTACTCCTGAACAATGTGATTTTATGATGGAGTGGATGTATAGTATCCCCAACCTTCAGAAACAGATGACAGAAGAGGGGCACGTCTATTTCCTCACAACAGATGACGAAGGTCATTATATTGGTTATGTCAGCATACAGCCTCAAGGCGAGGATCTTTTCCATTTGCAGAAGATCTATGTCTTGCCTCAATATCAAGGTCTGAAGGCTGGCAAGTTCATGTTCGAAGAAGCTCTTAAATATATAAAGGGGGTGCATCCTGATCCTTGTGTGATAGAACTGAATGTCAATCGTAACAACAAGGCTGTAACGTTCTACGAGCATATGGGTATGCACAAAGACCGTCAGGGTGATTTCCCTATAGGTAATGGTTTCTATATGAACGATTATATTATGGCAATAGAAATATAAATCTATAAGTTTGCGTAATAATACGGAAATCTATATCTTTGCACCCTCAAAACTAATAAACATAAATAATGGCAGTAGAATTAAAAAACCTCACCAAGCGCAGCGAAAACTATTCGCAATGGTATAACGAGCTGGTAGTGAAGGCCGACCTTGCAGAACAGTCGGCAGTACGTGGTTGTATGGTCATTAAGCCATACGGCTATGCAATTTGGGAAAAAATGCAGCATGAGCTTGATCGTATGTTCAAGGAAACGGGGCATCAGAATGCTTATTTCCCTTTGCTCATCCCGAAATCGTTTTTTGGCCGTGAGGCGGAGCATGTGAAGGGATTCGCCAAAGAGTGTGCTGTGGTGACTCATTATCGTTTGCGTGAAGCAGAAGGTGGTGGCATCGAGGTTGATCCAGAAGCTAAACTGGAAGAAGAGTTGATAGTTCGTCCTACCTCAGAGACCATTATCTGGAACACTTATAAGAACTGGATCAAGAGTTATCGCGACCTGCCTATTTTGTGCAACCAGTGGGCAAACGTGATGCGTTGGGAAATGCGTACTCGCTTGTTTCTGCGTACTGCTGAGTTCTTGTGGCAAGAGGGTCATACGGCGCATGCTACTGAGGAAGAAGCTGTGGCTGAAGCACAACGTATGTTAGGTGTATATGCTGACTTTGCTGAGAACTATATGGCAGTGCCTGTTATCAAAGGTGTGAAGAGTGAGACAGAACGTTTCGCAGGTGCAAAAGACACTTACACCATTGAGGCTATGATGCAGGATGGTAAGGCTTTGCAGAGTGGAACCTCTCACTTCTTAGGTCAGAATTTCGCTAAAAGTTTTGATGTGCAGTTTATTGACCAAAATAACCAGTTACAGTATGTGTGGGCTACCTCATGGGGTGTTTCTACTCGTTTGATGGGTGCTTTGATTATGACTCATAGCGATGATAACGGTTTGGTGCTGCCTCCAAAATTAGCTCCCGTACAGGTGGTTATCGTTCCTATCTACAAGGGTGACGACCAACTCAAGCAGATTGACACTAGGGTGGAGAGCATCGTTACTAAACTGCGTGGTATGGGCATCAGCGTAAAGTACGACAATGCCGATAACAAGCGTCCAGGCTTCAAGTTTGCCGATTATGAGGTGAAGGGTGTTCCTGTTCGCTTAGTAATGGGAGGGCGTGATCTGGAGAATAATACCATCGAGGTGATGCGTCGTGATACTTTGGAGAAAGAAACTCGTAGTTGCGATGGCATCGAGGAATACGTACAGCACTTACTTGATGAGATTCAGCAGAATGTATATCAGAAAGCTTTGAACTATCGTAACTCACGAATTACTAGTGTAGATACATACGATGAGTTCAAGCAAAAGATTGAAGAGGGTGGCTTCATCATGGCCCATTGGGATGGTACTCCTGAGACTGAAGCTCAGATAAAAGAAGAGACCAAGGCAACCATTCGTTGTGTGCCTTTTGACACGTTTGTGGAGGGTGACAAAGAGCCTGGCAAGTGCATGGTAACGGGCAAACCTTCGAAATGCCGTGTGCTTTTCGCAAGAGCTTACTAAAGTTTATGCTTTGCATCATCTCTGTCTCGATTCGGCAGAATCATGCGAGTTTGACTTTATCTCTTGCTACTCCGGATAATTCTTATTTCTAGATAAAGGCTGCTCAATCGAGCAGCCTTTTTTCTCTTTTTCAGTGTTTTATTTGGTGATTTAACTTAAATCCTTTAATTTTGCAGACGAAATTATGAAAATAAAGGATATTGTGTGCGCCCTTGGACAATTCGCGCCTCTGCCTTTGCAAGACAGCTTCGATAATGCAGGCTTGCAAGTGGGATTGACAGAAGCGGAAGTTACAGGGGCTTTATTGTGCCTTGACGTTACTGAAGCTGTGGTGGACGAAGCCATAGCGCTTGGCTATAACTTGATTATTTCACACCATCCACTTATTTTCCGTGGATTCAAGTCATTGACAGGTGCGAATTATATCGAGCGATGTGTTATGACAGCAATTAAGCATGATATTGTAGTGTATTCAGCACATACAAACCTCGATAATGTCTTCAATGGTGTCAACTTTAAGATGGCAGAGAAGATTGGTTTGCAAAACATCGCCTTCTTAGAACCAAAAACAGATTGTGAGTCCATGCTGGCAGGTGCTGGAGTGGTGGGATCATTGCCGAATCCTGAAAAAGATATTGATTTCCTGCAACGTATCAAACAAGTGTTCCAAGTGGGATGTGTCAAGCATACAGCTTTGAAAGGCAAGATGATACTAAAGGTTGCTTTGTGTGGTGGAGCAGGAGCTTTCCTCATGGATGAAGCTATAAAAACTGGCGCTGACGTGTTCATCACAGGCGAAATCAAATATCACGATTATTTCGGCCATGGCAATGATATTATATTGGCTGAGATAGGTCATTATGAAAGCGAACAATATACAAAAGAAATATTTCAACAACTTATAAGGGAGCGATTCCCCGAAGTGCCAATAAGGATGACCGAAGTGAATACTAACCCTATTAATTACTTGTAAACATTATGGCAAGAGAAACAAAGAAAGATCCGCAGGAACTGACAGTGGAAGAGAAATTGAAGACACTTTATCAGTTGCAGTCAACCCTGTCAAAGATTGATGAAATCAAAACGCTGAGAGGTGAACTTCCTTTGGAAGTGGAAGACCTGGAAGATGAAGTCGTTGGTTTAAACACCCGTATCGACAATATCAAGGCTAACATCAACGAGTTGCGTCGTGAGTTGGTGACCCGCAAGGCTGATATTGAGAAAGCTAATTCTTCTATTGCTAAATACAAGGAACAGCTCGATAATGTGAGCAATAATCGTCAGTACGACTTACTGAGTAAGGAGATTGAGTACCAGCAGTTGGAGGTTGAACTGGCAGAGAAGAAGACGCGCGAAGCCAACGAAGCTTTGGAAGCAAGACAGATTGACTTGGCGCAGACCATTAAGGATCTGGACGAAAGAAACAACGACTTGATTGACAAGAAAGCTGAACTGGAAGAAATCGTAGCAGAGACAAAACAGGAGGAAGAAAGACTGCGTGAGAAGTCAAAGGATTTGGAAACTAGGATTGAGCCTCGTTTGCTTCAGTCATTCAAACGAATCCGCAAAAATACTCGCAACGGATTGGGTATTGTATACGTACAGCGTGATGCATGCGGTGGTTGCTTTAACCACATCCCTCCACAGCGTCAGTTGGACATCAAATCACACAAGAAGATTATCGTTTGCGAGTATTGTGGCCGCATCATGATAGATCCTGAATTGGCAGGTGTTGTGCTTACTCCTAAGGATGCTCCAAAAGAGAGGTCAAGTAGACGCAGACGTGCTGTTGTTAAGAATGACGAAGAAGCATAAAGAAAAGGCTACTCAATTGAGTAGCCTTTTTTATAACTTGTCATAACTCGGTATTTCAGAAAGAAAAACGTAGCTGTTGGTGGCGTAATCGATTCTACAACAATAATGGTCAATTCCGTTACTAACTACCAGATATTCTACATGAAGAGCCATATTATATCGCATAATCTGGTTGAATACCTTTTGCGTAATAGGTACATCAGTAGCCTTATACTCAATAATCATACGTGCTTTTAGATCACGGTCATACAATACCGTATCACATCTCTTAGAAGTGGCGTTTAGCGTCACTTCAACCTCATTGGAAAGCAGTTCCCGAGGATAACCTAGCTGCTCAATCAGATAATGTACAAAATGCTGTCGCACCCATTCTTCGGGTGTAAGTACCACATATTTTCGACGAATTATATCGAAAATCATCTTTTTTGCAGCATCATCTTTCATTTTCACCTTGAAAGCAGGTAGGTTTAACGCTAACATTTGCTATCTTTGTAACATCATATTTTGCTTTTGCAAATATAATAACTATTCTAATGAAAACCAAAGAAGAAATTGTAGCTAATTGGCTTCCGAGATACACGAAGCGCCCCTTAGAGGAGTTTGGCAAGTACATTTTGCTCACCAACTTCACCAATTATGTAGAGATTTTTGCTGATAAATTCAATGTGCCTATTGCGGGCAGAGATGCCAACATGTGCTCAGCCTCTGCTAATGGCATGACTATCATCAATTTCGGAATGGGTAGTCCAAATGCTGCCATCATTATGGACCTACTCAGTGCTATTCATCCTAAGGCATGTCTGTTTCTGGGAAAATGTGGTGGAATCGACAAAAAAAACCAGTTGGGCGATTTTATTCTCCCTATTGCTGCTATCAGAGGTGAGGGTACCAGTAACGACTATTTTCCACCAGAAGTGCCAGCACTACCTGCATTTATGTTGCAGCGTGCAGTCTCTACAGCTATACGTAATTTTGCTCATGACTATTGGACGGGCACTGTCTATACCACCAACCGTCGCATATGGGAGCATGACGACAATTTCAAGGAGTTTCTTAAGAAAACGCATGCGATGGCTGTAGATATGGAGACGGCAACACTCTTTACCTGCGGTTTTGCCAATCATATCCCCACTGGAGCTTTGTTGTTGGTGTCCGACCAGCCTATGACGCCTGAGGGCGTAAAAACTGAGGCTAGTGATAAAAAGGTGACCTCCAATTTTGTACATGAGCACGTGGAGATTGGCATCGAGGCATTGCGTATGATTATCGAAGAAAAGAAGACGGTTAAACACCTGAAATTTGAATGGTAAGCATATGGCTAAGCAGGAACTCTCTTTCGACGATATCATGGCTAGCCTCAAGGCTAAACATTATGCACCTATTTATTTGCTGATGGGTGAAGAAGGGTATTATATCGACGAAATTTCCAATTACATTATTGATCATGTACTGACTGACACCGAGAAAGAATTCAATCTTACAATAATATATGGTTCCGACGTAGATATTGCCACTATCATCAATGCTGCGAAACGGTATCCCATGATGTCTGAATACCAAGTGGTGGTGGTGAAAGAAGCACAGAATGTCAAAAATATGGATGAATTGGCTTTTTATGCTCAAAAGCCGTTGAAATCTACGATTTTGGTTATCTGTCACAAGAACGGCAATATCGACCGTCGTAAGAAGTGGGTGGCAGAGGTGGCTAAAGAAGCCGTTGTATTTGATTCTAAAAAATTGAAAGACTACCAATTGCCTCTATTCATCAATAACTATATGCAACAAAAAGGCTTTGAGATGGACCCCAAGGCCACACAGATGATGGCCGATTTCGTGGGGGCAGACTTAGGGCGCATGACGGGCGAGTTAAACAAGTTGATTATTACCCAGCCCAAAGAACTGAAGCGAGTAACACCGGAACAGATAGAACGTAACATAGGCATCAGCAAGGACTATAATGTGTTTGAGTTGCGCAGTGCCATCGTCGAAAAAGATGTGATGAAGGCCAATCGCATCATCAAGTATTTTGCCGAAAACCCTAAGACTAACCCCATACAGATGACCTTAGCGTTATTATTCAACTTCTATTCCAATCTCTTTATTGCGTATTATTCACCAGAAAAGAGTGAGGCAGGGGTGGCATCATTCTTAGGCTTAAAATCGCCTTGGGCTGCCAAGGAGTATGTTTCTGCCATGGGCAAATACACTGGTTTGAAGGCAATGCAGATTCTCCACGAAATTCGCATCACAGATGCTCGTTCCAAAGGCATCGACAACAATTCAGTGGATGAAGCCAATTTGTTACGTGAGTTAATCTTCAAAATTCTACATTAATACAAAAACCTTTACGAGAATCGTGAAATTTCGTGTAATAGGTGAGAGGTTTCTAAAATTATTTTAGCCATTTCATCGGCATTTTTAAATTAACTAAAAGGAAAGGTCTGTATTAATATAATTATACACTTTTGAAACACTACAAGAGTGATAATTTTCCTTTTAACACCCATTTGCATTTACTATAATACAAGCTACAATTATATCTCTACTATTGTAATGGCGATTTTCCAGTATCCACGTACGCATTCAATAGTTTTACAACTATCAATTCTATTGTAGTATCGTAAACAAATCTTAGTGTCTCCTACATCTGTAATGCTTTTAAAATGATGGCACGTTTAACTTATATGCCTATTTATCAGTATTTTATATTTATTTGTTAAACTAAACAATTGTAATAGGGGTGAACGTAGGTCTATTATTGTATTAAGTACCATGTAATGGTTATTATATGGTAACGAAAATAATTAAATGTCAGTAATATATAGAATTTTACTAAACATGATTATAAGTCATAAATGCTCTTTTATTTAATTACCCACAGTTATAGCATATGCTTTTATAATAATGATGATGTATAATAATAAAAGTTACTTTAATAACGAAATATTTGCAATTGTAATATTAATAGTCTATATTTGTAGCATTAATAATAACGTTTACAATTGTAGTTTTCCAAAATGATGACGATAATCGACCGACTGAAGCTTATTTTGGAGCGTGTGAATCTTACGCCAGGCTCCTTTGCTGACAAAATTGGAGTAGCGCCTGCTACCATCTCCCACATCCTGAGTGGAAGGAACAAATACCCCAGTGCCGAAGTAATGTTGCGCCTGCACGAGACCTATCCTGACATTGACCTCAACTGGTTACTCACAGGTGAAGGTACTTTAGTGAAGGATGATCCCGATTCCATGTTTATGGGCACTCTCTTTGGCGACAATCCGCTAAATACCACTAAGAGTACGGCTGAAGCCAAAAATCGCAAGGAAAATGCGTTGGAATCGCCTAAAATTGATGATAACACCATTGTAAAACAGGAAATTATGTACAAAGAAAGGCCTATCAGGAAGATTGTTGAAATAAGAATTTTCTTTGATGATGGCACTTATGAGACATTTACTCCTAAATAAATAATAGGCTTTCCCGAATTAAATTACTAACTTTAGATAACTTATTCCACTTCGACATTAAAAATAAGCAAGCTTATTTTGTTCTGCTCTCGATTTTCCTTAACTTTGTCTTCATAATATAAAAATGTATTATGAAGAAGTACCTATTAGACCTTAAGGTAGTAGCAAATGAGCGCCTTGCTCCCAACTTCGCTTTGCTGAAATTACAGGGAGACGAACCATTGCCTGACATGCTCCCAGGGCAGTTTGCAGAGATTCGTGTGGATAATGCACCTAATACTTTCTTGCGTCGCCCAATTTCCATCAATTTCGTTGATAGACAACAAAATAGCATATGGTTCCTCATACAGCTCGTAGGTGAAGGAACCAAGCGTTTAGCTACCCTTGAACTGGGTGCTATCGTGAATGTACTATTGCCCTTGGGCAATGGTTTTGCTATGCCTTTGCGTCCTGCCGAGAAGTTGTTGTTGGTAGGTGGAGGTGCAGGCATAGCACCTATGTTGTTTTTTGGCAAGCAGCTCATGATGGAAGACATTCGCCCTGCCTTTCTTCTCGGAGCTCGTACAGCTTCCATGTTGTTACAACTCAATGAATTCAGTAAATATGGTGATGTATATACCACCACTGAAGATGGAAGTCATGGTGAAAAAGGCTTTGTCACTCAGCATTCTATCTTGAGAAGTCAACACTTTGACCGTATCTATTGCTGTGGTCCTAAACCAATGATGGTGTCTGTGGCGAAATATGCAAAAGCAAACGGCATCACTTGCGAGGTATCGCTTGAAAACAAAATGGCCTGTGGCTTAGGAGCTTGTCTCTGTTGTGTAGAGAATACCACCTCAGGCAATGTATGTGTATGTAAAGAAGGTCCAGTATTTAATATCAACGACTTGTTATGGCAGATTTAAGTGTAAATATAGGAGCTTTGAAGCTGAAGAATCCAGTGCTTACAGCTTCCGGTACATTCGGCTATGGAGAGGAATTCGCTGATTTTATTGACCTTACACGTTTAGGAGGCTTTATTGTGAAGGGCACTACCTTGTATCCTCGCGAGGGTAATCCTTATCCTCGTATGGCAGAAACTCCTATGGGTATGCTCAATGCTGTGGGCTTGCAAAATAAGGGTGTCCATTATTTCGTGGAGCAAATCTATCCACGCCTTAAAGATCTTAATACCAATGTAATTGTCAATGTATCTGGCTCGTCTGTAGAAGATTATAGCGAGACTGCTGCCATAATTAATGAGCTCGACAATATCCCAGCTATCGAGCTGAACATCTCATGCCCCAATGTCAAGCATGGTGGCATGACCTTTGGTGTACATCCTGAGGCTGCAGCTGACGTGGTTTCGGCAGTGCGCATGGCCTATCATAAGACCTTGGTAGTTAAGCTCACGCCCAATGTAACAGACATCACCGAGATTGCAAAAGCTGTAGAAGGTGCCGGAGCTGATAGTGTATCGCTCATCAATACCATGTTGGGCATGGCCATCGATGCCGAGCGACGTAAGCCTTTGCTTTCTACTATAACAGGTGGATTGTCAGGACCTTGTGTCAAACCTATAGCCCTTCGCATGGTATGGCAGGTGGCCAAGGCTGTCAAAATCCCTGTAGTAGGTTTGGGAGGTATCATGAATGCCACCGATGCCATTGAGTTCATGTTGGCTGGTGCTACAGCTGTCGAGTTGGGCACTGCCAACTTCATAGATCCTGCCATTACTGTTAAGGTGGTAGATGGAATCAACCAATACCTTGATCGACATGGTTTTAAATCTGTGTATGAAATCATAGGTGCATTGGAAGTATACTAATGTTGCGTATGATTATACTGCCTATTGACCAAGATAATCGTACAACCATTGATGCTTTTATTGTACGTCAATGGTTTTCTTTACAGATGGTAATACATGGAGAAGTTATTGACATGAGTACTGTTGATGGGTGGTATGCATTTGATTATGATGATATTGTTGGTTTGATTACTTATCGCATTGTCCACCAAGAGATGGAAATTCTTTCGCTAGATAGTATGCAAGAGAATAAGGGTGTGGGTTCTGCATTGTTGGGTCAGGCAATAGCCAAGGCGAAGATATTTGGCTGTTCAAGAATTTGGCTTATCACCACTAATGACAACCTGTCCTCCCTCCTTTTTTACCAGAAACGAGGTTTTGAAATCGTAAAAATTCATTATAATGCAGTCGATAAAGCCAGAAAACTCAAACCCTCCATTCCTCTTTTTGGCTACAATGGAATTTCCATTCATGATGAGATCGAGCTGGAAATGGTTATTTGAAAACAATGCCCTGCTAATGCGGGGCATTTGTATGGTAGAGAATGTATTTAATACAATTCTGTGTTTTTTTTATTTCTTTGATGAAGCATCGGGATTGAGGTAGGAGAAGGTGTTTTGATAGGCTACCTCTAAATCTGAGAGCATTTGTTTAGAGCCAAATACCTCAATGGTGTACCATCCGTCATAACCCGAATCTTTCATTTTTTGCAGTACAGTTGATATCTTTGAGCATCCTGTTCCTGCAGGAACGGGCGTCATGTCGTCAAGGCTGGCACGGTCTTTCACATGTACATGACGCACTTTGTCTTTCATCGCCTCATACGCCTCTACAGGATCCTCTTTGGCGAAGGTGAAATTACCTATATCAAAAGCGACACCCAAACTCTCAGACCTGCTTAGGAGATCTTTTAAGCGTTTAGTGCCATAACAAAGCGAACCCTCATTGTCAAAGCTTTCCACCACGAGGTCAACACCTTCGCTTACACATCGGTCAGCAAAAGCTGCTACATGTTGGCGCACCTTCTCGGCATCTTCAAGTGTAGCATCATTAGGCAACACATTGGGTACCAGCATAAGGTGAGGGTAGTTGCACTTTTTTACGAAGCTGATAGCAGCATTCTCCAAGTCGCCCCATCCGCCTCGGAAGAATCCTCGTGGAGTATTGGCATCAATGCCGTCGACGTGCTCATCCCCAAGGTAATTGATGTGAATGATGGCACATGAATGACCAAAGCCTAAGCTGTCGAGCACAGGGATAATATCTTCTTGATAGGGATATACATCAGCACCGGCATAACCCATTTGCCTAACCTTTGCAGCTGCCTCAGTGAAAGAAATATTCTCTTGTTGGGCAATGGTGTTGATATGTACTGCAAATACAGAAATTTTGACTTCGTCCTGCCTCTTTGGACCAGTGCATGAGAGCAGTGTAAATAAAGTGGCTAACACTAATGATATTATTCTCATAACTTCGGTGGTTTTATTAGTTAATATATAAGGTTTGTTATATTTTTATAAAGATTATCTTAGTTGACTTAGTATTCGATATTCCAAAGAAACATTATACTTCTTGAATATATTCCTTTTTGAAAAGCGCATAGAAACAACCATCAATACGTTCTATAGCATCATAAACAGCGTTACTCTGGTAAACCTTCTTATGGTTACTGTCGCATATAACGAAGAATGTCTCACCACGTTTAATTGGGACATTTTCAACCAAGAATGCAGGAACACCTAAGTATTCAATTTTCTTTTTCATTCCCATCTCTATTCCATCTAAAACAAACGTGCTTAAAATAGATTCTACACATACCCATTTGCATGTTGGAGACTCATATGCAATAACTAACCCATCCTTGGTAACTATTTTTCCAACGTCCCAATTATGTTGGTCTAAACATTTGACCAACGCCCTTAATTGTTCTCTCATCACTTATTCCTCCGTTTAATTTGTTTCTTGAATTATTAGATTCATATAAGATATCTATAATCAGACGAAAAATAAAACTTCCAGTTTTTTATAGTTGATTGTTACAAATATAGAGACTTTACAAAATATATCCAAACGATAAATCGAATATTTAATGCACCTTTTACTTATGGAAGTGTTCAATGTGACCTCGCTTAACAACAGCAAAAGGCCTTCTTCAACCCAGTAATGATTAATCTTTTCACATGGTTTTATTCCAGGCATTTCTACGGGTTGTCGCAGTATCTGCTATGGGTCGTTGCAGTATCTGTTATCACTCATCGCAGTATCTCCTATGGGGGTATGGGAGATACTGCGTCGGGTGATGGGAAGTATTGCGACGAGTGGCGGCAAGCTTTAGAACGATAGTAAGCATGCTTTACTTTGATAGATAGTAGGCCCTCTAATAAATTTAGAATGCGGCCTCACTTCCTATAAATAACACTGCCACTGGCTTGGTGTGTTGCCAAAATTAACACTTCGGCGATTTGGACATGGGCAGGAGCATTAGTGGCATAGACGGCAACGTCGGCTATATCATCACCAGAGAGTGGGATGATACCCTTGTAGACATTGGCTGCTCGATTGTCGTCACCATGAAAACGAGTATTACTGAAGTTGGTTTCCACTAGGCCGGGCTTCAAGTTGGTCACTCGGATAGGGGTATTCGCCACATCGATGCGGAGGCCGTCGGACAAAGCTTTAACAGCTGCCTTGGTAGCGCAATAGACATTACCACCAGCATAAGCTGCATCACCAGCTACAGAGCCGATGTTGATGATGTGTCCGCTATTGCGCGACACCATGCCTGGCACGACGAGTCTGGTCATATTGAGTAGCCCCTTGATATTGGTGTCAATCATGGTTTCCCAGTCATCGAAACTGCCTTCGTATTCAGGTTCCAGTCCAAGTGCCAAGCCTGCATTATTCACTAGTACATCAATATTTTGCCATTCTACAGGCAACTTGATTAAATACTCTTCAGCTTTTTCACGATCTCTAACATCGAAGGTAAGTGTAAGTACTTCGGTGCCTTTAGCGATCAACTCTTGACGAATTTCAGATAGACGTTTCTCGTTTCTACCTGTAAGAATTAGGTTGTCGCCATTATTCGCAAACTTCCTTGCGCAAGCGAGACCTATGCCGCTTGTAGCACCTGTTATCAAAACAATTTTATTCATTTCTTAATGATGTTTATGGTTGATGTTTATCATCACATTGTTGGCATCCTGTTAGCTTGAAAATGACTGCACTGCAAGGATCTAAGGCAATAATGTCGCCTTTTCCTTTGGGTTGAATCTTGTAAGTACCTTTACCTGTATTATATACGATGGTTGCGACGGATGCTCCTTGGGAGTTGATGATGGTCTTCACTTTCTTGCCACTAGGGTTCAGTGCCACGATATAGTCTTCATAATCTGAAGTACGACGATAGACCATAGGGTAGGGCTGGTCGGTCTTGCCCACGTAAACCCAGGTACCGTCGTTGTTCAATGCCTCGGACTCGTTACGGAGTTTCAATAAACCTTTCACGTAGTTGAGCAAGGAATTGGGGTCTTTCTCCTCAGCTTCAACGGTGATAGTTCCATGCTCTGTATCTACTGGGAGATAAAGGTTATCAACACTTGCTGTAGAGAATCCAGCCGTTTCATTATCAGACCATTGCATTGGTGTGCGACAGCCAGAACGAGCATTACTTCCTTCCTTGCTGGGTAAACCAAATTGTTGCTTCATACCAATTTCATCACCATAATATATAAATGGTGTGCCTGGTAGGGTGAGCAGGAAGGTCATTGCCACTTTGAGGTCTTGCATGTTGCGAGGGTGTTGGCTCATACGTTCAGAGTCGTGGTTGCCTGTAGGCAATGATAGGTAGCCAACTTCTCGGGTGTTAGAGTAGATTTTGTCGAATGCCTCAACGAAACCTTTGACTTCTCCTTGTCCGGCTCTGTCGAAATATGCCTTAGGCATATTGCCACCTCCAAAAGTATTGGTGGTATTTAACCTAAAAAGGTTGACGGCAGCAGCACCTCGACCCCCCACACGATAGAAATCGATGTCAAAGCCTGCAGGCAGGGATTGCTCGGGGTTGAACCACTCTGCAATCAGAGCTCTGTCTGGGAAATACTGGTCTCGCCACAGACGCATTTCTTGCCACAGCTTGCTGACTTCTTTCTTGTCAGGGTCATTCTTGACCAACGATGATGCCAAGTCTACTCGGAAACCATCGACACCTTTACTGAACCAGAATGTCATGATGCTTTTAAGCTCCTGGCGGGTAGCCTGTGGACCAGGGGCTGTGACAGGCTGTTCCCATGGGTGAGCAGGGTCGGGGTTGGCATAGCCGTAGTTCAAGGCAGGCTGACTCTCATAGAAGTTTTTCTCGTAGTATTTGGCACGAGGGGCATTGGCTTCCACGAAACGGCCAATGGTGCTTGCTGAAGGATCAGGGGCTTCGTATCGTCGCTTAATCTGTTCTTTCTCTGCATCGGTGATTTCGTCTGTCCAAATGTAATAGTCGCTATAGCGTAAATTTTCACCACTCTTAGATTGCAGGAACCACTCATTCTTGTCGCTGGTATGACCAGCCACGAGGTCGAGGCATAGTTTCATGCCACGTTTGTGAAGTTCATTAGCAAGGGTTACCAAATCAGTGTTGGTACCAAAGCGAGGGTCAACCTTATAGAAATCAATCACATCGTAACCACCATCTTGCCATCCTGACACATAGATGGGGTTGAGCCACAAGGCTGTAATACCCAAGGATTGCAGGTAGTCAAGTTTAGAAGTGATGCCTGAAAGGTCACCGATACCATTGCCATCGCTATCCATGTAGCTAGATGGATAAATTTGATAGAATACAGCTTTTTTCAGCCAGTCTGGGCCAGCCGAGGCCTTTATAGCTGCTGGCAACATGATGGTCGCTGCTAAGGCCAGTAATAGGGTCTTTGTCTTCATATGGTTGTATTTATTTTTTGAGTAAATCGGGACGTAAACGTTTGGTGCGTTCGACTGACTGTTCCATTTCCCATTCCTTAATTTTGGCTTCGTTGCCAGATAGCAGAATATCAGGTACTTTCCATCCATTATATTCAGCAGGACGGGTATAAACGGGAGCTGCTAAGAGATTGTCTTGAAAAGAATCGGATAGGGCGGATTGTTCGTCGCTGATAACGCCTGGAATGATGCGCACAATAGCGTCTGCCATCACTGCTGCAGCTAATTCACCGCCGGTAAGCACATAGTCACCAATACTCACTTCCTTGGTGATGAAATGCTCACGAATGCGGTAGTCGATACCTTTGAAATGGCCACAGAGAATAATAATATTCTGCTTGAGTGACAGTGAGTTAGCCATAGGCTGACAGAACTGTTCACCATCAGGTGTGACAAAGATGACATCATCGTAATCACGTTCAACCTTTAAGGCATTGATGCAGCGTTCTACAGGCTCTATTTTCATTACCATACCAGCAAAGCCTCCAAAAGGATAGTCATCCACACGACGGTATTTGTCGAGAGTATAATCACGTAGGTTATGGATGTGAATTTCTGCCAAGCCTTTGTCTTGTGCTCGTTTTAATATGGAACAATTGAAGAAGCCTTCAATCATTTCAGGATATACTGTAATAATATCAATTCTCATTCTTTCTAGATTATCTTTCATTTATGCAAATGTACAGAAAGTTGCGAGCAAAAACAAATATTATATTGAAAATGATAAAAGTGGTTCTTATGGACTTTATATCGCGCTCTTTAACTATAATCGCAATTATGTTTAATATTACTTATGAAAATAATAAATGCTCTTCCCCTTTTTCTTTCAAAATACTTTATAAAGACAATAAAAAGTCTCCCTGAAAGAATCAAGGAGACACAAAAGACTTAGATTAGTTCGATTCGTTATTTTTGCGCGCAGTCCTCAAGGATCTGCAATGCTCTTTCGAGTACCGTAGTATCGTCAATCTCTACGATACCACCATCAGGTCCTGGCTCAATATGTATGCCGACAGCATTACCTTCTTTATAGTTGTCAGCACCAAAAAAGTTTCTAACTGTTTCTACGCTCAGACCCTGCTCGTTGGCTATACGATGCATGCTGCCATCGGGTAAAGAATCCTTGATTCTACGAAGCTCATTAAATGTCATTTTCCTCATGATTGTATTCTTTTTTTATTATTACTTATTTGCGAAAATACTCAAATATATACTATCAACAAAACTTTATGTTGTATTTTTTCACCCTCAGATGATTTCAATTGCGCTGACAGGAATCCAACCTACTTTGCCATCCTCCAGCGTAACTTCTTTCCATTCTTTCATGCTGTTATCCTTGATTCTTACCTTACGTCCTTCGTGGATAACAAACAATCCTGTGCCTTCATCACTTGGCGTACTTCTAACTGTAACGCTTGGAGAAAGAACAATAGCATCGATACGATGGTCTATTTTATTCTTCTGTTCAAAAGCAAAAAGGTTAGTTATTATACACAAAATCAATGAGATAAGTGCTATAAAAAAGCCCGTTTTGCGCCATTTTACTTCCTTGGTGAAGAAATAAATAGCCAAAGCAGCCAAGGTACAGAAAAAGAATGCAATACCCCAATAGCCCCAAGTATCTACTGGGAGCATATTAATCAAGGCTCGCGTCCATGCCACGAAAAACACTTCAGGATTTGGGTTGATTTTATCTACTGTCTTAGCACGCGCAATGTCGAGATTAGAGTTTACATCAACGTTTCCAGGCTGTAAGAGCAAAGCCCGTTCGTAGTTGATTATTGCCTTACCTAGTTCATCTTGCTTGAAATAAGCATTGCCTAAGTTATAATAAATTTCACCCGACTCGCCTTGTTGCAACAACGATTCGTAAATCTCAATGGCCTTGGCATATTCCTTATTAATATAAGCACTGTCGGCCTCTGCTTTGGTTTGAGCCCATGCCGTAGTGGTAAGAAGTAGCGCGAATAATATACTAATATACTGTTTCATAGTCGTTCTAATGTTTAATGGTGTTTTCCATTTTACCGATAGTGTCGAGTGCGGAAGTATAGACCTTTTCCATATTCTGGTTCTTCTCCTCGCCTGGTGCAAAACGTGCAAACTCGCAAGTGTTTAGGATATCAATAAATTCGTCAATGACTTCCTTAGGTACCTGGTAATCTAGTAGTTTACCTTCGATATTATCTTTTGAGAGCATAGACGAAGGGATGTTGAGTTTGTCGCTAGTATAACCCCACAATGCCTTGAGCACTTCATCGTAGAATTGGTCACCATTGCCATCAGCTAGCAATTTACCAGCTACTTTCATACGTTTGAGCGCTACCTTATTGGCTTTCTTGTTTTTCATCTTCGTAACGTTAGCATTATCTGCTATCTGACGTCGGTAGATGATAAAAATAATAACGAATGCAATGAATGGTATGAGGTAGAACATCCAATAACCCAATGAGTTAAAGAAATATCCACCACGAAGGCGCAACTTCACATCATTTAGCTTGATAAAACGAATATCCTCGTTCAGAATACGTAAATCCTCTTTGTTATTATAGTTCGCTACTGTTTGTGATGATGAGCCGTCACCCTTATCCACTTGTAGCTGATAAGCCTCGGTGGTAATCGTTTTGTAACTCTGTGTCTTGGTATCGAAATAGCTGAACTTCAACGCAGGAATCTTGTAGTTGCCTGCATTACGTGGAATGGCCAAGTATTCGATAGTCTGGTTGCCTGAAAGGCCTGTACTTGTGAGACGGAACTGATTGTTCACCTTTGGATCATAGGTTTCGAAATCTTCTGGGAATTTTATTTCTGGAGCCTTGATGAGCTTGAGGTTGCCAACGCCAGAGATATTAAGTTTCAGTGTTACAGGATCATTAGCCTTCACATGATTGCTGCTGAGAGTGGAATTGACGCTGAAATCCCCCACCCCGCCTGTAAAGCCTTCTGGTTTGCCACTTGGTAAAGGGTTGACTGTAACAAGAATCTTAGGCGTGGTAAGCGTTTTCTTAATCTCTACATAAGTATTACCACGATTAAAAAAAGCATCAAAGGGATCGATGGCTTCTGTAGCACGTGCCACTGAGGCATCGAAACGAGCACTCTCGATTTCAAGCTGCCCTGTTTGTTGCGGGAATAGAACAAACTGACGATAGATGGTGGTGCGATAGTTACGTCCACGATAATGTTCGAGCTCCCAATGACGGTCATCAGGTAGTTCAACCTCCTGTGATTGGAACCCTTTGAAATCTGGGAGTTTCACATTGTCGAAGCCACGCAAATCAACAGCAGCATATATTTTATAGGTGAGTAAAATAGCCTCTTGCTCATAGACGTTAGTCTTGCTGGTAGTACTAGTAACGAAGAGGTCTGAAGCACTTAGAGAGGCGTTGTTGCGACTAGTGCTCTGGGTATCATTTTTACCTCCTACGCCCCCTATTCCATTGGCTTCGTCTTTGGGCAATACTTTCACCTTGATGGGTGTTGATGCAACTTCATTGCCTTCAGCTATAGCCGTAGCAGCAGGAATGGTAAAGGTACCTTCCTTGTTAGCCATCAAGATATAAGTAAAGGTAATGCTACTGGTAGAAGTGGTTTTGCCGTTAATCATCTGCACACTGCTCTGTTGTGACCTACTGGGACCCATGAGCACATCGAAATCTTTAATTTCTCCTACACGGAAGTCTCTTATGTTCTGCGTGTTAATTGTAAATGACAACCTGAATTGGTCGCCTACGGCAACAGCGTCAGGTGCATTAGCTGTGATGCCCACCTGATCAGCTGCATGGATACCAATAAGCATCCACAAATTCAGTATAATCCAAATATAGAATGTATTCTTCATAATCGTTTACCAGTCTTTTTCCAACTTACGTCCCTTGAGCACTTGCTGTTTTTTCACCTTGTCTTGAACGTCTTTTTCATCTTGCATGGCAGATTGAAGCAATTGCTCAGCATTTTCCTTAGACATCTGGTTTTCGTCTTGTTGCTGTTGTTCTTCTTGTTGTTTCTGCTGTTGTTCTTGTTGTTCTTGCTGTTGCTGCTGCCGCTGGTTTTGGTCATTATCTCCACCCTGCTGTTCTTGCTCTTTCAACAACTTCTGGCATAATGCCAAGTTGTATCTTGTTTCATGGTCGCGAGGATTATTGCGTAATGATTCCTTATAAGCCTCGATAGCTTGCTTGTATTGCTGGGCACCTTGGTGAATAACACCTGCATTATGATAAACAGAAGCTAATTTGTTTTTGTCATGTTCCATCTTGGAAGTAGCCTCGTATTCCTTCAGCGCCTCCTGGGGCTTGTTCTGGAAAAGCAAGGCATTACCCAAGTTGTATCTCGACATGGCAGAGGTAGTCTTGGCCTCGAGTGCTTTGCGATAGCTTACCTCGGCATCTACAAAAGCACTATCGTGGTATTGTCGGTTGCCTTTACGTATGTAGTCACGTTCAGCCTTTTGTGCTAAAGCGTTGAGCGATGCCATCGAGCAGGTTATCAACACCAGATATGTCAATGTACTTATTCTCATTTCTCAAAAAGATGTATATTGTTGAATAACGGATTTTGTCGTTCCATGATGAGCAACTCTACCAACAGGAATAGGAACAGTAACCATGCTACAGCCTGAAATTGTTCGTTATAGTCAGAATAAACTTGTGTTTCAATATCAGCCTTCGCCAATTTGTCGATGGCCTGCTGAATAGCACGCTGAGCAGTATTAGTGTTGTCCACTCTTACATATACGCCATTGCCAGCCTTCGCCAATTCCTGACACATTGCCTCGTTGAGTTTGGTAACTACGATATTGCCATCTTTATCTCGACGAAAATCGTTTGAATACATGCTCATAGGTATAGGTGATCCTTCTGGCGATCCGATACCCAACACATTAATTTGTATGTTCTTGTCGGTAAGTGACTTAACGGCTTGTTCCACTCCACCCTCATGGTTCTCACCATCAGTGATAAGGATGATGGTTCGTCCCACCTCAGGTTGTGATGTAAAACTACGGTTAGCTAATGTAAGAGCAGCACTCAAATCGGTACCTTGTTTGGTGATAAGCTCTGGTGAGATGGACTCGAGGAACATCTTTGCTGAGATATAGTCGCTGGTGATGGGCAACTGCACAAAAGCATCTCCAGCAAAGACAATGAGTCCTACTTTGTCTTGCTCCATCTTATCTACCAACTGTGAAATTAATCTTTTGGCTTTTTCCAAACGGTTAGGCCCTATGTCTTGCGCCATCATGGAGTTGGAGATGTCGAGGGCAATCATCACCTCTACCCCTTGACGCTTCACTGTTTCAAGGCGTGAACCAAACTGTGGACGAGCTAGCAATACGGCAAACAAGGCAATGCTTATCAGAATCAAGACAAACTTTATGTCAGGACGGCGTTTGGAAACCTCAGGCATGAGAGGCACCATGAGTTCAGGGTCGCCAAACTCACGGATGGCTTTGCGACGCTTGTAATTTGAATATATGTATAAGGTAGTCAGTACTGGCAGCAAAAGCAGCAAGTAAAGATAACCCGGTTCTTCAAATCTGAACATATATTACATTCTCCTTCTTTTGTTACTTTTTATTTCAATTCCCTTAAGGAATTTTCTTTAATATAGTATTGCGTAGTAGTACTTCCAACAAAATGCAGAACAAAGCAGCCAAGGCAAACCACTCGTATTCTTCATTACGCTTACTAAACTGACGCACACTGAGTTTGGTTTTCTCTAATTTGTCAATTTCCTGATAAACCTCCTCTAACTTTGAGTTGCTAGTTGCACGAAAATAATTGCCTTGTGTAGCACTAGCAATCTCGCTCAACATCTTCTCATCAATCTCTACAGGCAGGTTAACATACTGTACAGTGCCTGCTACCTGGTATGGATATGGAGCCATTCCGTTGGTACCCACACCAATAGTATAAACCCTAATACCAAAACTTTTGGCTATCTCAGCAGCTGTAAGAGGTGAAATATCACCACGATTATTTGTACCATCTGTTAGGGCAATTATCACCTTCGACTTCGCTTTGCTGTCTTTTAGACGAGTTACAGCATTAGCAATACCCATACCTACTGCTGTACCGTCTTCAATAAGTCCACACTGCACGTCCTTAACAAGATTTAGCAAGACTGCATGATCAACAGTTAAAGGGCATTGAGTGAAGCTTTCTCCAGCAAACAACGTGATTCCTATATTGTCATTAGGTCGACCATTAATAAACTCAGCAGCCACTTGCTTAGCAGCTTCCAAACGATTAGGCTTAAGGTCCTCCGCCAGCATACTGGTGGAGACGTCGATTGCTAGCATGATGTCTATACCCTCCATTTCACTATTTTGCCAACTGTTGGTGGTTTGTGGACGAGCCAAAACCATAATAAGTAGGGCTAACGCCAGCATTCTGAGGATGAATGGAGCATGTATCAAGTAGTTCTTGTATGATTTTGGCGCATGGGCATAGACAGATGCGTCTGAGATTTGCAATGACGCATCAGCCTTCTTATGGCTTAGCACATAGCCCACTATAAGTGGGATGAGCAAGAGCAACAAAAATAAATAACCACTATCAGCAAAAACCATATTAACTTTATACTAAATTGTTATACAACTCCCAAATCACATACATCAATGATCCTATCAAAAAGATAGAAATGAGTGCAATGCCCACGCCCAATAGAATTTTGGTTCTAAGAGGACGCTTTTCGATGATGGTGATTTCTGATGGTTCTGGCTTGGCATTGGGATCTTCAATTTCACGTGTCTCATTGATAAATTTCACAGCATTAAGCAAGTTAGTGTCGTTTTCATTCATCATAGGAATAAACTTAGCAAACTTTACTAGGTCAGCCGTTTGCAACAATGAACGTAGTTCTTTCATGGCTTCGGTATCTTGGATGCTCACGAGGCGATCGATAATCTGGTCGGTGGTCATTTCCAACGCCTTGAAACCAAACCGTCTTTCTATATAATTACGCAATGTGTCAGTAAGTTGGGTATAATACTCTTTCTGCAAACCATGTTGCCATACTTTCTCATTGCGTATGCGCTCAATCTCCTGCATGGCTTCCTGATGTGGTGGCAACTTGGGTTCCACTTTCACCTTGCGAATAATAGGTTGGTTGTCACGGAACCGTTTAATGAGATAGAGCATCAAAAATACAGCAGGTGTCCACAGCACGATGCATGCAATAATTCCGTACCAGTCTGCCCACATGAAATCGGGCTTCATCACATCTTTTGGACCAAAGAATTGCTCAGGATGCAGGGTGTCTACTGGCATTGTTAACACCTTAAGTGCTAACGGATTTGACTTGTATATGTCATCCTCTACTTTTACCTCCATTGGGGGCAGGTAATACAAAGCAGAATCAAATGAAGTAATTGTATATACCTCTTTAATAAGCATACGCTTATTATCGTTGAGATACTGAGTGTCGGGCTTAGCTATGTCCAACACCTCAACACCTCTTACCAATGTATCTGGAAAGATGGGTAACTGCAAGCGCTTGTCAGCATCAAGTGACACTTGCAGAGTGATGCGGGCCTGCTCACCTATAAGCAACTCCAATGAATCGATGGATGCTTCAACAGATACTTGAGCCATAGCAGGCAACATGAAGCAGGTAATATATGTCAATACAACTAATAGTCTCTTCTTCATTTCTCACACTTAGTTTCGTTGTGCAAACAAACTCATAAGGGATTTTACATAGTCTTGATCAGTGCGAATGGATACATTATCAACATTGCTTTTCTGAAATATGTCATCTAGTGCAGTCTTCTGTGCTATCCACCAGTCGTGATGGGCTTTACGTACTGCTTTCGACGAAGTGTCAATCCACCTTTCCACCCCTGTTTCTGCATCTTTCACCTTCATCAGCCCAACAGCTGGCAACTCTTCAAGACGTCGATCATATACCTGCAATGCCACTACATCGTGTTTCTGGTTGGCTATGGTCATAGCATTCTTGAAGTCCTTACGATCGATAAAATCTGATAATATAAAGGCTGTACATCTACGTTTCATGACATTGGTAAGGTATTGCAACCCTACCTCAATATCCGTCTTCTTGCTATCAGGATGGAAGTCGATCAGTTCTCTAATAATATATAGGATGTGCTTCCTGCCTTTCTTGGGAGGGATGAACTTTTCTATTTTGTCAGAGAAGAAGATGACACCAATCTTATCGTTGTTCTGCATAGCTGAAAAAGCTAAGGTGGCCGCAATCTCTGTTACCATATCACGCTTCATCTGCTTAACAGTACCGAAATCCAGACTTCCGGATACATCTACCAACAACATCACCGTAAGTTCACGTTCTTCCTCAAACACCTTGACATAAGGCTTATGGAAGCGTGCTGTCACGTTCCAATCAATATCACGAATATCATCACCATACTGGTATTCGCGTACCTCAGAGAATGCCATGCCCCTACCTTTGAAGGCTGAATGATATTCACCTGCAAAGATATTGTTAGACAATCCACGGGTCTTGATTTCAATACGCCGAACTCGCTTTAATAACTCGGTGGTTTCCATAAGCCGAACAGCTTGTTGTTAAGGCACTTTTACTTCATCCAATATCATACTTACAATCTCGTCAGCAGTGAGGTTGCTTGCTTCTGCCTCGTATGAAAGTCCGATACGGTGTCGCATAACATCATGAGCCACAGCACGTACATCTTCTGGAATGAGATAACCACGATGCTTGATGAATGCATAGCTACGAGCTGCCAAAGCGAGGTTGATGGAAGCTCGTGGTGAGCCACCAAAACTAATCATACCCTTGAGCTTGTCTATACCATACTGCTCAGGATAACGTGATGCGAACACGATGTCGAGGATATATTGTTCAATCTTTTCATCGATATAGACTTCACGCACCAGTTTGCGTGCTTCTATTATTTCACCAGCACTGAGCACTGGCATGACATTTACCTTGTCGCCATTGATATTCTGACGAATGATTAGCTTTTCTTCATCAAGTTTTGGATAGTCAATGACAACCTTCAGCATGAAGCGGTCTACCTGTGCCTCTGGCAACTGGTAAGTACCCTCTTGTTCAATAGGGTTCTGAGTTGCCAATACAAGAAATGGTTCAGGTAACTTGAAAGTTTCGCTTCCAATAGTAACCTGACGTTCCTGCATAGCTTCAAGCAAAGCACTCTGCACTTTAGCCGGAGCACGGTTAATTTCATCCGCCAATACAAAGTTGGCGAATACAGGACCTTGCTTCACTTGAAATACTTCGTCTTTCTGACTATAAACCATAGTGCCGATTACATCGGCAGGAAGCAAGTCGGGCGTAAATTGAATACGGCTGTATTTTGCATCAATCAGGGATGCCAGTGTCTTGATGGCCAAGGTCTTTGCTAAGCCAGGAATACCTTCCAACAGAACATGGCCATCGGAAAGCAAACCAATCAACAGTGATTCTATTAAGTGTTTCTGTCCTACGATAGTCTGGTTCATACCAGTAGTAAGATGCGTAATAAATGCGCTTTTGCTCTCAATCCGCTCATTCAGTTCACGGATATTAATTGAATCTGCCATAGTTTTATATCAAAATTATACGTTTGTTTTAATTTGGGCTCAAAAATACTTCTTTCGGCTAAGCCTACCAATTATTTTGTATTAAAAAAACTAATAAAGTGTTCAGTTTAATCTACTTTTATACTGTTTATCATTTCATAAAAAAGAAGTAACCCCTAAAGGCTACTTCTTCACAACTTTTGGTATTCTAAGTTTGGTGCCAACAGGCACATTATCGGGATCCTTAATAACGTCTCTATTGTACTCAACAATAAAGATATATTTTGGGTTGGAGTTGTAGTATTTTCTGGACAATGAAAAAAGAGTTTCGCCCTTCTGTAGTACATGCTCCTCTATTATCCCGTCAACCGCGTATTCAACACCATTCAATTTAAATGTTGTTGGGCGTGCCTGGTTTTGCGTAGTCGATGGCTTGGATGTCGTAGGTTTTGCTGTAGTTGCTTGGGGAGCTGTTGGCTTTGCTGTCGTTGTTTGGGGTTGAGATGTAGCTGCAGGCACAGACTCCTCTCTTATTATAATAGGCTCTGTCACCTCTTTCTTTACAGGTATGGCAGTTTGTTGAATTTGCTCTTCTGCCGTTGTGAAAGAAACAGATGGAGCCTCTTCAGTTGACGTTTCCTCTACCCTCTCAGCTTGTTGTACCAAAGAGTTAATTTGAGATGTTGGAGGTGACAATGGCTTTTCTTCTACTTTCGCCAAATCAGGATAATAGATATAAGCTATAATACCCAAGCAAATCATAATAGCAAGCACCGCAAGGAACATCAAATATGGTGTAGATGATCCTTCTGCTTTCTTGGATATTTCCTTGCGTTTTTCTTCTGACAATTTCAATGCCATCACTTCTTGTTGATGGCTTACAGGCTGGTCTTTTTTCTTGATGGCTTCGTCGTCGAATATAGGTAGAATATTTACATTTGTAGACTCTTCAACAGCAGATTCTTCTGTTATAGGTCCCTCTTGTATCTGATCTTCCTTTGTAGGCTTTTTGGAAATAGATTCCTCTTCTGTCAATCTTTCATCTGCAACATGCTCTTCTATAATTGGTTCTTCTGTTGTTGGCACCTCAACTTCCGTTACTTCTTCAATTGGCTCTTCAGGCGTAGGCTCATCAATAATAGGCTCCCTTAATTCTTTTATTTCTTCTTGGACTACGGGCTCTTCCGAAACAGTTTCAACTTTAACTGATGAATCGTCATCAAGTATATCATCTGACAGAGCATCAATGAGGTTTTCTTCTGGAGCGTCTATAGTTACGCCATCGGCCAATACCACTGTCTGAAAAGCTGAGAATGGTTTGTTGATAGCTTCTTTAATATTGTTATCAGGAGAAAAAGTGACTTTTGTATGCCCTTGTATTTCAAATCGTTCGCCAGTATTGACATTAATGCTTTCACGACTATCCACATCTATTAGTTTAAAAGTACCAAAGCCTTTAATCTTTACGTATTTGTCTTTCTCAAGTCCCTCTTCTATGACTGAGAAGAATTCTTTAATGAAAGTCTCGGCATCTTTTTTATTAATGCCATAGCTTTCAGCTAATTCGTCAGTAAGATTCTGTATGTTTATTTTTTCGTTCATTGTTTTTTGTTGAATTTTTCTTTCAATATGTTGCTTGGCCTAAAAGTAAGTACTAATTTTGGGGGTACCAGTAAACGTTGCTTTGAGACGGGGTTAACAGATATACGTTCTAATTTTTTTCTAACCTCAAATGCGCCAAAGTTCTGAATGGCAATACTATCGTTATTTTGCCATTTTTCTGTCATAATTTGAGATAAAGTGAAAATAATATCAGCTACATCTCTGGACGATAATTCACTTTTACGAGACAATTCAGCAATAAAATCCTTGTTGTTCACGGTATAAAGAAATAAAGGTATTACTATTTTCCGTGTGTGAAATTACAGATTTCTTCGATAAAATGGAAATCTTTGGCAAAAAAAATCACATAATTTGTCCAAAAAGATCATAATCTTCTGCAGAAGTAATTCTGACTTGACAGAAATCGCCTATTTGAACCTTTTTCCCGGTTTTTGCAATAAGCACTTCTGGATCTACTTCAGGGGAGTCGAATTCAGAGCGACCAACATAGTATTCGTTTTCTTCTCTATCAATTATCACCTTTAACACCTGTCCCACCTTAGCATTGTTTAGTTCAGCAGATATTTCTTGCTGGATGGCCATCAGTTGATCGAGTCTACGCTGTTTAACCTCTTGTGGGATAGCGTCATCGTAATTGGAAGCAGCATAGGTGCCTTCTTCTTCAGAATAAGCGAAAGCTCCCATTCTGTCAAATTTCATGTCGTGTACGAATTGTTCAAGTTCTTCGAAATCCGCTTCTGTTTCGCCTGGATGTCCCACCATAAGCGTTGTACGAATATGGATGCCTGGTACCTTTTTTCGCATGGTCTCAATGAGCTGATACGTTTCTGCTTTTGTAACATGGCGATGCATAAGGTCCAGCATATGGTCACTGATGTGTTGTAAAGCTATGTCGAGATAGCGACAAATGTTTGAATGCTTGCACATGACTGTCAGCAGTTCGAGAGGGAAATGAGAAGGATAGGCATAATGAAGTCTTATCCACTTTACACCTGTCACTTGTGCTATTCTGTCAACAAGTTCAGCTATCATCTGTTTTTGATAAAGGTCGATGCCATAGTATGTAAGTTCCTGAGCAATGATTTGGAACTCTTTAACGCCCTGTGCCACCATATTTTCCACTTCTGCTAGTATATCCTCCATGGGACGAGAATGATGAGGGCCTGTGATGATGGGAATAGCACAATAAGAGCAATGTCTATCGCATCCTTCTGATATCTTTAGGTAAGCATAGTGTTTAGGAGTCGTAAGCATACGTTCACCCTGCAGTTCTTTGCGTTCTGCAGCGCCTAAATCCTGCAACAAACCGGTCCAGTCGAACTTGCCATAAAACTTGTCAACTTCAGGAATTTCTTCTTGTAGTTCTTCTCTGTATCTTTGTGAGAGACATCCCATTACATAAAGTTTAGAAAGCCTGCCCTCTTGTTTAGCTTGCACAAAATCCAATATCATGTTTATGGACTCTTCCTTGGCATCGCCAATGAAGCCACAGGTGTTGATGACGGCAATCTTGGCTGTAGGATTTTCGGGGTCGTGGTTGGGAAAAAAACCAGAAGCACGCAACATGCCCATCAAATGCTCTGAATCTACAAGATTCTTCGAGCATCCTAAAGTAATGATATCGATATCCTTTTTCCCCATCATTCGCCCCCAAACAGAGAATCAACGAACTCATCCCTGCGAAAGATTTGAAGGTCTTCCATTCCTTCACCTAATCCAATGTATTTTACAGGGATCTTGAACTGATCGGAAATACCTATGACTACACCTCCTTTAGCCGTACCATCCAGCTTTGTCACAGCCATAGATGTTACTTCTGTAGCCTTGGTAAATTGCTTCGCCTGTTCAAAAGCATTTTGTCCTGTAGAGCCATCAAGCACCAGTAGTACTTCTTGAGGCGCTTCAGGCACTATCTTTTTCATGACATTTTTGATTTTGGTGAGTTCGTTCATCAAGCCAATCTTATTATGCAATCGACCTGCTGTATCAATAATCACCACGTCGGCATCATTGGAAACAGCAGAGCTCAAGGTGTCATATGCTACAGAGGCTGGGTCTGATCCCATTTGTTGCTTAATGACTGGAACACCCACACGTTCCCCCCAGATTTGCAGTTGTTCAATGGCTGCTGCCCTGAAAGTGTCAGCAGCTCCAAGGAAAACCTTCTTACCAGCTTTCTTAAACTGATAAGCAATCTTGCCAATGGTAGTGGTCTTACCTACCCCATTAACACCTACTACCATAATTACATATGGTTTTGTCTGGAGGGGCGCTTCAAAATCGTCCACATCATCAGTGTTATTTTCGATTAGCAAAGCAGAAATTTCCGACCTCAGTATGTTATTGAGTTCGGATGTATTCATATATTTATCCTGCGCAACACGTTGTTCTATACGTTCAATGATTTTCAATGTAGTTTCTACACCCACATCAGAGGTAATGAGAACTTCCTCCAAGTCGTCGAGCACTTCATCGTCCACCTTCGATTTGCCAGCCACTGCGCGTGCCAATTTGCCAAACACACTCTCTTTGGTTTTCTGCAAGCCTTTATCTAATGTCTCTTTCTTCTCCTTAGAAAATAATCCAAAAAATCCCATATCTCCATATTATATATTTGCTACAAAGATATACAATTCTCTAAACATAAGCAATAAAAAAGCTCCCTTACTAATACTTGTAAGGAAGCTTTTATATATTATCAGTAAAAAGAAGCTCAGTTGTTTATTTTTTGAAGAAATCCTGTACCTTCTCATTCTGTACCATCTGCTCATCGAAGATATAAGCACCAGTCTTAGGTGACTTAACCATCTTGATTACCTTGGAATATGCGCGACCCTCTTTAGAGCCTGTCTGCAATGTTGCGACTGTTTTCTTTGCCATGGTAGTATTCTAATTTATTTAATTTCCTTATGTACTGTCATTCTCTTGAGAATAGGATTGTACTTCTTCAGTTCCAGTCTCTCAGGAGTATTTTTCTTATTCTTAGTAGTGATGTAGCGAGAAGTACCGGGCAGACCGCTGTCCTTCATCTCAGTGCATTCAAGGATAACCTGCACTCTATCGCCTTTTGATTTCTTTGCCATAACTTCTTTTCCCCTTTAAATGTTAACCAATCACTTTAATATCTTTCCAATCGCAATAGCCCTTCTCGACAGCCTGTTTCAAAGCAGCATCCAGGCCCATCTTATTGATTGTTCTCAAACCGTTAGCGCTCAGCTTCAGGCTAATCCAGCAGTCCTGCTCTACATAGTAGAACTTTTTTGTAAACAAGTTCACATCAAATGTTCTCTTAGTTCTTCTCTTTGAGTGTGAAACATTGTTGCCAATCATGGCTTTCTTTCCCGTAATTTGACAAATCTTTGACATTTTATCTTATCTTTTTAATTAGCAAATTTTGATGGTTTCACCAAACAGGCTGCAAAGTAACTACTTTTTTTCTTATCCACCAAGTTTTTAAGCAAATAATTCTCGTTTTTCTTCCTTTTTTTATGATTTCAAGAGTTCTGATAGCAAATTAACGGCTTTCTTGATAGCTTTTTCTATGTTTTTCAGTCTTCCTTCGTCACCTTCCTGCTTGAAGGTGACTATCTTTTCACCCCAAGCAGCAGCAATCCAGATGGTGCCAACAGGTTTTCCTGGTTCTTCTCCTCCGGGACCAGCTATGCCAGTGGTAGCCATCGCACAATCGGTTTTAAGCGATTTCATCGCTCCTTTTACCATTTCTATAACCGTTTGCTCGCTAACTACACCATATTTATATATAGTATCGGGATTTACACCCAACAATTCTTCCTTTACATCATTCTGGTAAGATACGATTCCTCCTCGCACATAGGCAGAACTACCTGCTATAGACGTAAGTCGGGCAGCAATTCCCCCACCCGTACAACTTTCAGCAGTTGAAACTGTAAGGCCTTTATCAATAAGTAGTTTTCCCAGCCTTTTTTGAATGCTTTCCATATAACAATTCTAAAAGAGTTAGTAAATAATCATCACGTGAGGGATTATTATTATATGCTCACACGTGAATAAGCTGGGGCATCAATAGGACAAAATTCTTTGTCTTGATATTTGTAATAACCAGAAATGGCAATCATAGCAGCGTTATCAGTAGTATAGCTAAACTTAGGAATAAATATCTTCCAACCGAAACGTTTAGCATGATCATGAAAAGCATTACGTAAGCCATTATTGGCAGACACACCTCCTGCTAATGCAACTTCCTTGATTTTATATTGTTTAGCTGCTTTACGAAGTTTATCCATTAATATATCGACAATAGTTGCCTCTAAAGAAGCTGCCAAGTCTGTTTTGTGATGTTCGATAAAGTCGGGATCATCCTTTAGCCACTCTTTCAAAGAATACAAGAAAGAGGTCTTCAATCCGCTGAAACTATAATCTAGTCCTGGAATATGCGGCTTACTGAAAGTGAAGGCATTAGGATTTCCCTGACGGGCCAATTTGTCAATGATAGGTCCACCTGGATAGCCTAATCCCATCACCTTAGAGCACTTGTCAATAGCCTCTCCTGCAGCGTCATCAATAGTTTGTCCTAAAATTTCCATATCATTGTATGCTTTAACCAACACTATTTGAGAATTACCGCCTGATACTAACAGACAGAGGAAAGGAAACTGAGGTCGACCACTATCTTCACCTTCTTCTTTAATGAAATTGGCTAACACGTGTCCAGTCAAATGATTGACATCTATAAGAGGAATACGTAACGAACAAGCTAAACCCTTTGCAAAAGACACACCTACCAACAATGAGCCCATGAGGCCCGGGCCTCTAGTAAAGGCAATGGCACTCAACTTTTCCTTACTTACTCCTGCCCTTTTTAACGCCTCATGAACTACTGGCACGATGTTTTGCTGATGAGCCCTTGACGCCAATTCTGGCACCACACCTCCATAAGATTCATGAACAGCCTGACTAGCTACGACATTAGACAGCAAGTAGCCGTCTTTTATGATAGCCGCAGAAGTGTCGTCACACGATGACTCAATTCCCAAAATAACAGTACTCATAGGTTATTTTTCATTTTGCGGTACAAAATTAGTGATAAAGTAGCAATCATTTCATTAAAATGAGTAATTTTGTTCAATAAATTAATAAAAAGAATCTGAAAGTACTGAAAAAAGCCATACAAGCCTTTGTCGTTATCATGCTGGCAAGCTATATCGGCATCATTCTTGCGTTGAATATTCCCATCATACAACGTGAAGTGATAACTTTTGCAGGCAATGAACTTTCTAAGCTTTTAGGTGCTGATGTTACTATTGGCAACATTAACTTGGGTTTTCTCAATCGCATCATACTTGAAGATGTGCGTTTGAATGACAAAGAAGGTACTGAGATGCTTTCAGTTGCAAGGATTTCTGCATCGTATGCTATTACCCCTCTCTTTGATGGAAAGGTTGACATCAGCAGTGCCCAATTATTCGGTTTTAATGCGCGTCTTAACAAGGAAACTCCAGATGCCAAGCCAAATTTTCAATTTATTATCGATGTCTTATCCTCTGAAAGTGATGAGCCGTCTAGCATAGATTTACGCATCAATACTCTGCTCATCAGAAGAGGAAACATCACCTACGATGTATTATCAGAAGAAGAAAATATTAGCACCTTTAATCCCAATCATCTAAAATTAAGCAACTTGCGTGCCAATGTATCGCTAAAAGCTTTACGCAGTGATACGCTGAATGCTGCCATCAAGCAATTAAGTTTAGAGGAAGAAAACTCTGGTTTTTCCCTAAGCAAACTTGATTTTAGAATCATAAGTAACGATCAGCACACTGTGATAGACAATTTCGATATCCAATTGCCTACCACCACCTTGCTGATTGATACCATCAATGTTCGATATGACAGTATTGGTGCCTTGAACAATTTTGCTGATAATGCACGTTTTTCTATTCATCTCAAACCCTCTGACATCACCTTAAAAGACATAGCCGCCTTTGTGCCTAACCTCAAGACTTTCAGGGATAAGATTCTTATTGAAATCTTAGCTGAAGGAACAGTAAATGACCTTCATCTTCCCATTTTTAAGGTCAATGGTAATCATATTCGCGTAAATGGTAATGCTGATATACAAGGTATTACTCACCTTGATAATGCTAAAATTAGAGGTCAGATAAGTGAAGTGTTTGCTGATTCTGTTGGAGTAGCTTTCCTTATGAGCAACCTGTCTGAAAGTTTTAATGAGTTGCCAGCTGTCATCAAGAATTTAGGAAGTATTCACTTTGATGGCAATATAGTTGGTCCACTTAGTCATTTAGTTACACATGGAAAATTGCAGACTGACTTGGGCACATTCCAAGGAAACATGCAGCTAAAGTCTGACAAAACCCATGGATCATTTGGTTACGAAGGCGACTTGCAAACAGATGGATTTTCATTAGGTAGTTTGCTGGACAACAAGGACTTGGGAAATATATCGTTTAGCTTGGGATTGAACGGAACACATCTACGTGAAGGACATTCAAAGATACTCGTCAAGGGTGTCATCGACTCTTTATCCTATAGTGGTTATACTTATCATAATATCATGCTCGATGGGGAGCAACAGGATGCAGGCTATAATGGAACTATCGAGTTGAACGATGACAATGCGTATGTAAAGATGGTGGGTACCCTTAACTTACTGGCACGCATACCTGAATTCAATTTCAATGCTGATATTGAGCACTTTCGACCCAATCCGCTGCATTTAACGGACAATTATCAAGACAGTGAATTATCACTCAATATCAAAGCCAACTTTATTGGCAGTTCGATTGACGAAATGATTGGAGAGTTGAACATCAACGATATGCGATTCACCACTCCTGTTAGAGGATATCATCTCGATAATTTCAAGGTGGCTGCAGTAAAACAGGATAATGGCTCCAAAAAACTTACTTTTACTTCCAACTTCCTACAAGGAAATATTGAGGGTGACTATTCCTATCGCACCCTTTCCAATAGCGTTATGTCTGTTATTGACCGCTACGTCCCATCATTGTTCAAAAGCAGAAGGAATGCTAAAGAATCAGAAAACAACTTTACGTTTGACTTAAAGATTGATAATACGGAGTTTATTTCTGCATTGTTACAAATACCATTAACTGTCTATACGCCCTCCACTCTCAGGGGATTCTTCAACGATAAAGAACAAAAGATGCGCATTGAGGGGTTTTTCCCTAGGTTCATGTATGGTGAGAATTTTTTGGAATCAGGTGTATTATTGGCAGAGACGCCTGCTGACCAGTTCCATATTTCCTTTAGAGTAAGTGATCGTGATATAGAAGACGATATGAACTATGTTGCTGACATTTCGGCTCGAAACGATAGTGTGTTTGCCTTGATGAACTGGGGCAATAAGGGTGAACGTACATATAGTGGAAGGCTCTCCACATTAGTAAGCTTCCTGCAACCATCAGCTGGTGATGAAGCATTAGCAGCAGAATTAATGCCTCTGAAAGCCAAAATTGACATCAACCCAACTGACGTCATCATCAATGATACCTTGTGGAATATCCATCGTTCTCAGCTAACTGTTGAAGGCAAGCGCTTCCATGTGGATGATTTCTTGGTAACTCAGGCTGATAACAGATACTTGAAAATTAATGGCGATATTTCCGAATCCCCTGAAGATACCGTATTTATCGACATGAACGACATGCAGCTTACTTACATTTTTGAGATACTTGACCAAGGCGTGTCGTTCGATGGAGATGCTACAGGGAAATCCTATGCTGTAGGTGTTCTGAAAGAGCCTTTCCTCTATTCAGACCTCAATGTCAAGGATTTTGGTACAGAAGGCTATCGCATTGGCGACTTAGCATTTCATGGAGAGTGGCACCACGAGAAAGAAGGTCTCTGGATTAAGGGCGATATTCAAGAAGACACCATTGCCTACAGTCATGTAGAAGGTTATGTCTACCCCATCAAGCCAACCTCATCACTTGACCTGATAGTGGATGCCAGAGGTACTAACCTTCGTTTTCTACAGCATTTCTTAGATGGCGTAACACCTGATTTCAATGGACGTGTATGGGGCAATGTTCATTTCTTTGGAAAATTCAAGGCCTTGAATGTGGAGGCTGATAAGAAAGTGGCGGCAGTGGCAAGTCTTAAGATTGATATGCTGAACACCGATTTTGTTTTGCGCGACAGCATCGTGGTTAAACAGGATGGACTGACCTTTAGTAATAGTCATATGACAGATCATAGCGGAGAACACAATGGGCGCTTGAATGGTTATATACAGTGGAAAAACTTCTCAGATGTTCGGTTTGACCTAAGATTTGATATGAATAATATGTTGGTACTTGATACCCAGCAATCGGTAGAATATCCTTTCTATGGGACAGTTTATGGTACTGGCAACGCCCATATTTACGGCAACGACGATAATGGTATGCATATTGATGCTGCTATTACCACCAACCGCAATACTACATTCAACTATATCAAGGATGGCATTACGACAGCTTCTGGCAACCAGTTTGTGACATATCTTGACAAGACACCACGTCGCTCTATTATTGACTCCATTCCTCCTTCTATTTTTGAACAGACGAAACGAGTAGAGCAAGAAATAGAGGATTTGCATACAATGGACACCTATCTGAATATTCTTGCGGATGTGACACCTGATGCTACTTTCCGCATCATCATGGACCCCATTGTGGGCGATAACATCAGTTTTACTGGTTCAGGTAGTCTGCGTGCCAACTATTACAACAAAGGTGATTTCAACATGTTTGGCACTTATACAATGGACAAGGGTGTCTATAAACTCAGCATGCAGGAAATAATCCGTAAAGATCTCCAGCTGCAGGAAGGCAGTACGTTAACCTTCAATGGCGATCCGCTAGATGCTCAACTCGACTGGCATGCCAAATATACCGTCAATTCTGCCTCTCTAAATGATCTGATACCAAATGCCAGTTCGTTTGTTAACCAGACTTCCGTTAAGGTGAATTGTCTATTGGACATTACTGGCAACATGACACAGCCAGAACTTAAGTTAGGATTGGAATTACCACAAGAAAGCGATGAGGTGCAATCATTGGTACAGAACTATATTCCTACAGAAGAGCAGATGAACATGCAGATACTCTATCTGCTAAGCATCGGAAAATTCTATACCCCAGATTATGTCAATGTGTCCCAGAACTCCAATGTGATGAGTAGCGTAGTGTCATCTACCCTATCAGGACAATTGAACAGTGCCCTGTCCAATGTTATCAACAGCAACAATTGGAATTTCGGCACCAACCTTAGTACAGGACAGAATGGTTGGAACGATTGGGAAGTGGAAGGCATTTTATCGGGACAATTGTTGAATAATCGCTTACTACTTAACGGTAACTTTGGCTATCGAGAAAACCGCATGTCGAACACCAACTTCGTCGGCGACTTCGACGCACAACTGCTGCTCAACAAATCTGGTAATATTCGCCTGAAGGCTTATAACCAGACCAATGATCGCTATTTTGTGCGCACCAATCCTACCACACAAGGTTTGGGCATCATATTCAAGAAAGACTTTGATAAATGGGGTGATTTGTTCACTAGACGCAGCAGCAAAGGAAAAGAAAATCAATCTGCTTCTGAAACACAAACAGAAGCAAAAACCGAGAATTCTGAGACTGGTTTTGTAATATTTAGAGAAAAACAAGATAAATGATTTAATATTTAAATGTATGAAAAAGTTATTCTTTGCAGCAGCAATGCTGACAGTTTTGTTCACCTCTTGTGGTGATGGCAAAGAAGTACTGTTCAACGGACAGAACTTTGATGGTTGGGTACTCTTTACAGATCCCACAAGTGATGTAAAGCCCGAAGAGGTATTTACAGTGAAAGATGGCGTTATCAGTATTACTGGTATGCCTTATGGTTATATGCGAACAGCCAAGAAATATGCTGATTATGAGGTTTATGCAGAGTTCCGTTGGACTGACGGAAAGGGCTCAAACAGTGGATTCTTCCAGCGTGCTCAAGAAGGCGACAAAAACTGGCCTGACATGATTGAGGTACAGCTGAAGGTAGATCATATTGGCGACCTGATGGGCAATGTCAAGAATAAGGTAGAAGCTCCTGGAGGTCCTGTGCGTGTGTTACGCAACGATGATGCAGCAGTTGAAAGTGCTGCTGGCGAATGGAACCAGGTGGTTGTATCTTGCATTGGCAGTCACATTACCGTTACCCTGAACGGACAAGTGGTTAATGAGGCTGAAACCGACTTGACTGAAGGCTTTATTGCCCTGCAGAGCGAAGGTGGTCCATTGGAGTTCCGCAACGTATGGGTAAAAGAACTCAAGCCTGCCACTGGCAATCCTGCTCCTGAAGTGATCCCTACAGAGATTGCTTTATTCAATGGCCGTGACCTCAATGGCTGGACTCTCTTTACCGACCCTACCAGCGATGTTAAGGCAGAAGAAGTATTCACAGTTCAGGATGGTGTTATCAACGTATCAGGCAATCCTTTTGGCTACATGCGTACCAACCGTCAGTTTGGCAACTATCGCCTGCATGTAGAATGGCGCTGGGTAGATGATAAGGCAACCAAGAACAGCGGATGCTTCCAGCGAGTACAACCAGGCGACAAGATCTGGCCTGCCGGAGCAGAATGTCAGTTAGCTGAAGGAAATGCCGGAATGGTGGTTGGCTTAGGTGGCTATAAAGTGGAAGGTGCCATGCAGCGTGGAGAATTTGGCATCAAAGCCCGCATTGCTGAGAATCCTTCAGATAAACCATTTGGCGAGTGGAACGAAGCTGACATCGAGTGTGTAGGTAAACACATGACATTCAAGATTAACGGTGTTGTACAGAACGAAGCTGATGGCGAGTTCGATCATGGCTACATTGCATTGCAGAGTGAGGGCGGTCCATTGCAATTCAGGAATATCACTATTTTTGAGTTAAAATAAAAAAAATATTGAATATATTTTTTTATAATTAAAAAAAGATTTATATTTGAGGCGATTAACAGGAATATTTCCTATTATTAACCTTAATAAAACATTCAACTATGGCTTACAAGATTATCGACATTGAGGGTGTTGGTGAGGTTTATGCAGAGAAGTTGATTGCTGCAGGTATTACTAAACCCGAAGAATTGTTACAAAAGTGTGCAGCTCCTGCTGGACGTAAGGCTTTGGCAGAAGAAACCGGTATTGCTGATGGTCTGATTTTAAAATGGACAAACCATGCAGATTTATTCCGTATTAAGGGCGTTGGCCCCCAGTTCTCAGAACTATTGGAAGCTGCTGGCGTTGATACAGTGAAGGAATTGAGAAATCGCAATCCGGAGAATCTGGCTGCTAAAGTTCTTGAAGTCAACGAACAGAAGCATCTCGTTCGTCGTGTTCCAGTAGTTAAGGAAATCATTAAGATGGTCAATCAGGCAAAAGAATTGCCCCCAATGATGACTTATTGATCTGCTCACTACAAAGATATGAGAGGTCGGAATATTCCGACCTCTCTTTCTTTTTATACTAGCATTTAATATTTAATTCATTCAAGATCTTTCGCATTGCTTCAAAAGTCGTGATTCGTGTAGGAACAAGAGGAAGACGCAATTTATTCTCAATCATACCCATCGCATGAAGCATCGCTTTCACACCAGCTGGATTGCCATCCACAAACAACAATTTGAACAACTCTGTAAACTTATGATGAATTGTTAAGGCATTCGCATAATCACCTTGCAACGCTAGTCGTGTCATACGGCCAAACTCACGAGGGAAAGCATTGCCGATAACGGAAATAACGCCGACTGCACCCATCGTAATCAACGGATAGGTAATGCCATCGTCACCAGAAATCACGTTGAACCCTTTTGGACGGTTCTTGATGATATCATCGATTTGAGTCATGTTGCCTGATGCTTCTTTCACAGCAATCACATTTTTAAAATCGTTAGCTATACGAAGTGTTGTCTCTGCCGTCATATTCGTACCTGTTCTGCCAGGCACATTATACAATACCAAAGGCAATTCGGTAGATTCAGAAATAGCTTTATAATGTTGATAGATACCTTCCTGAGAGGGTTTATTATAATATGGTACAACGGAGAGAATGGCATCCACACCATTATAATTGCCGTTTTTTAGCGATTCCGTCACGCCATGAGTATTATTTCCACCCACCCCTAATAGGATAGGCACCTTGCCATTTACACGCTCTAGCACGGTTTCTTTTACCTTTTCTTTTTCGTAGTCTGTCAATGTAGGTGTTTCTGCTGTCGTGCCCAAAACACAGAGGAAATCAACGTTATTCAGCAACAAGTAGTCAACCATACGCAATAACGCCGTATAGTCAACACTGTCATCCTGCTTGAATGGCGTTATTAACGCCACGCCTAATCCTCTTAAAGTAGTTTGTATCATAAAAACGCGATTAATTCCTAATTTCGTTGCAAAGATAGTAATAGATTTGCAAATTATAACAACATTTGCAGAAAATCATCCTCATTTATAATCTTTATGCCAAGTTTTTGTGCTTTCTCCAACTTTGCTGGTCCCATATTCTCCCCAGCTAGGATAAAGCTTGTTTTTGAGGATATGCTACCCACATTCCTGCCTCCATGTTTCTCTATCATGTCCTTGTATTCCTCACGTGAGTGCTTACTAAATACTCCGCTGATTACAATCGACAAGCCTGACAGTTTATCCGAGAATTCTCCCTCTTCTTCTTCTTCAAGTTTCTCCATCTGCAAGCCAACCTCTTTCAGTTTGTTAATCAGTTCAATGTTAGTAGGCAAAGCAAAGTATGTCACCACACTTTGCGCTATCTTCTCGCCTATCTCATCCACTTCCATCAACTGTTCCTTTGTAGCTACCTCCAATGCCTCAATATTACGGAAAGCCTTTGCCAATTTCTTGGCTGCTGTCTCTCCCACAAAGCGGATACCCAAAGCAAATAAAACCCGTTCAAAAGGCACCTGCTTGCTTTCAGCTATACCATGAATGATTTTTACAGCAGACTTATCCCCCATGCGGTCCAACCCTCTGATGTCTAGAGCTCGCAATGAATATAAATCAGCCACATTGTGTACCAATCCAATCTGATAGAACAAATCCACCGTTTCAGGTCCCAAACCATCTATCGCCATCGCTTTGCGACTAATAAAATGCTCAATTTTGCCCTTGATCTGGGGTGGACATTCTGCATCATTCGGACAATAATGCGCAGCTTCGCCCTCGAAGCGAACTAGAGACGTGCCACATTCAGGGCAACGACTGATGAATTTTACTTTGTCACCCAGCATAAAGCCTCTTGAATTCATATCCACGCCCGTAATTTTGGGAATAATCTCTCCACCCTTTTCCACATATACCATATCACCAATATGCAGGTCAAGCCCTTCGATGATATCTGCATTGTGTAGAGAGGCTCGTTTCACAATGGTGCCAGATAACTGAACTGGATCCAAATTTGCAACAGGCGTAACAACTCCCGTTCTTCCCACTTGGAACGTCACTTGATTCAATCTCGTTAGTGCTCTTTCTGCCTGGAACTTATACGCTATTGCCCAGCGTGGAGATTTGGCAGTATACCCCAAGTGCCGTTGCTGTCGTTGACTATTCACCTTCAGCACAATGCCATCGGTTGCTACAGGCAAATTCTTACGTTCTATGTCCCAATAATTAATAAAGTCAAACACCTCCTGCAAGGTCTTTACTTTACGCATATGCTCCGATATTTTAAAGCCCCAAGACGCAGCTTTCTGCATATTCTCATAATGACCATCACAAGGTACTTGCTCTCCTAATAAATAATATAGGTATGCATCAAGTTTGCGAGAAGCCACTACAGAGGAGTTTTGTAGTTTCAATGTACCAGATGCTGCGTTGCGTGGGTTGGCAAATAATGGTTCTTCCCTTGCCTCACGCTCACGGTTTAGTTCCTCAAATACCACCCAAGGCATCAAAATCTCGCCCCTTATTTCGAAACGTTGAGGATAATCACCATGCAAAACCAATGGAATACTCCTGATAGTCTTCACGTTATCCGTCACATCGTCACCCTTCTCACCATCGCCTCGTGTCACAGCCTGCACTAGTTTGCCGTCCTCATATATCAAAGAAATCGACGTGCCATCAAATTTCAATTCGCAGCAAATTTCAAAATCCTCACCTTCCAACAATTCTTGAACACGTTGATAGAAATCAGACACCTCATTTTCCGAATAGGTATTGCCTAACGATAACATTGGATACTGATGATAAACCTGTTTAAAATCCTTACTCAAGTCGCTTCCCACACGCATCGTAGGAGAATTGGCATCTGTCATTTCCGGATGCAGTTGTTCCAAGTCTTGCAGCAGTCGCATCTTGTCGTCAAACTCCTTATCACTGATTTCAGGGGCATTCAGCACATAGTAATTATAGTTGTGTCGATGCAACTCCTCGCGCAAAGCTACTATCTGTTCTTGTTCAGTCATTGTTTCCTATATTTGGGTACAAATATAGTCTTTTCGCACGAAATATGAGAAAACATTTGCACATAAAAAACCACTTTGTTAATTTTGAACCCGAATATCACACATAATAAATGTTTAATAGTCAAATAAAATGAAGAAACAATTTTTGATGGCATCAGTTGCTACGCTCTTGCTGGCAGGATGCACAAGTGAGAAAACCACTACCAATCCATTCTTTGCCGAGAAATACGGCACTGAATATGAAATTCCACCATTCAGCGAAATCACTACTGAGCACATTCGTGAAGCACTGCTTAAAGGTTATGAGGAGCAGAAACAAGAAATCATGGCTATTGCAGACAATACTGAGGAGCCAACTTTAGAAAACACCATTTTAGCACTCGACAATGCTGGCCAGTTGCTCACCAAAGTCAGCAGTGTGTTTGGACCTTTGTCCAGCAGTAACTCTACTCAAGAATTTCGTGATCTAGAGAAAGAAATTGCTCCCCTTAGTTCTGAGATGAGCACGCTAATTTACATGAACGACAACCTGTTCCAGCGAGTTAAGAAACTCTATGACGATCAGGCTTCTATGAACTACACTAAGGAACAAGCTAAACTTATCGAGAAATATTACAAGCGTTTCGTTCGCAATGGTGCTTTATTAAACGAGACAGACAAGCAGAAATTGGCTGAGTTGAATAAAGAAATATCATTGGCACAACTGGAGTTCGAACAGAACCTGTTGCACGAAACCAACAACACCTTCGTTACGGTTGACAAACTAGAAGATCTAGACGGTCTGCCACAAGAAAACATCGATCGTGCCGCTGAGATGGCAAAGAAGAACGGCCAAGAAGGCAAATGGATGTTCAATATGCAGCGTGCCAGCTGCAACCCTGTCCTGCAGTTCTGCACTAACCGCGACTTACGCAAGAAGGTATATGATGCTTACTACAATCGTGGCAATCAAGGCAACGAATGGGACAACAACGCTGTATCTGTCAAGATCATACAATTGCGCTTAGAGAAGGCTAAGTTGATGGGCTACAACGATTACGCTTCCTTTGCTCTTGACGACCGTATGGCAAAGACAAACGAGAATGTATATAACTTGCTCGATCAGATTTGGGAACCTGCCGTGAAGAAAGCCAATGAAGAGTTAGCAGATATCCGAGCAGAAATCAAGAAAGAAGGTAACAACTTTGAGCCAGAAGGTTGGGACTATATGTACTACATGGATAAGGCAAAGAAGGCTAAGTATGCCATTGATGACAACGAGGTACGTCCTTACTTGGAGGTATATAACGTTCAGCAGGGCATATTCTATGTAGCTAATAAACTCTATGGCTTGACCTTTACCGAACGCACTGATTTGCCTAAGTACCAGGAAGACACCAAGGTGTTCGAGGTACACGACAAGGACGGTTCTCTCATCGCTTTGTTCTACAGCGACTATTTCCCACGTGATGGCAAGGGCGCAGGTGCTTGGTGTACTAGTTTCCGTGGTTCTTACTATAAGGACGGCAAACGTGTAATTCCTATCGTTGTTAACTGCGCAAGCCTCACTCCACCAAGTGGTAATACACCTGCTCTGCAGAACATCACTAACATTACCACCGAGTTCCATGAATTTGGCCACGCCCTCCATTCATTTATGCGTGATGTGCAATATCGTGGGACTGGTGGTGTAGAGCGAGACTTTGTAGAGGTTCCTTCACAAATCAACGAGCACTGGGCTTTGGAACCTGAAATTCTGAATGTGTATGCTAAACATTACCAGACAGGCGAAGTGATTCCTATGGAACTTGTGAAAAAGATTCAGGACAGCGAAAAGTATGGACAAGGTTTTGCTACAGTCGAACTGGTGGCTGCTTCTTTAGTTGACATGGACCTGCACACACTAACTGAGATTCCAGCCAATTTCAATGTAATGGACTTTGAGCAGCAGAAACTCAAAGAACGTGGCATCCCTCGTCAGATTTTCCCACGTTATCGTGTCACTAACTTCTCTCACACTATGGGTGGCGGATACACCGCTGGTTATTATAGCTATTTATGGGCTGAGGTATATGAGTGTGACGCATTCCAGGCATACAAAGAAGCTGGCAATGTACTCGATAGCAGCATCGCTCAGCGTTTCCGTGATTACATCCTTGCTCCTGGCGGCATCGACGATGGTATGACGATGTACCGCAATTTCCGTGGGCGTGATCCAAAGATTGACGGCCTGTTGGATAACCGAGGTTTGAAATAATCTAAGTTAATATGGCGAAAGATTACGTCTATTATCTCTTCGACTTTGACCTGACTTTAGCTGACTCATCCCGAGGCATCGTGATGTGCTTTACAAACGTATTGCAAAGGCACGGCTATCTCGATGTGACAGAGATGCAGATAAAACGTACCATCGGAAAGACTTTAGAGGAATCTTTCGCCATACTTACTGGTGTTGACGACCCTGCCCAACTGGCGTTGTGGAAGTTGGAATACACCAAAGAAGCAGATATCTACATGAACGACAATACAGTGCTGTTTCCTGAAACAGTTGCTGTATTGACCAAACTGAAAGAACAAGGCGCCAAACTTGCCATTATCTCCACCAAATATCGCTACCGTATTCAGGCTGTGATAGATAAGTACTTTCCCCCTAATTTTATTGATGTCATCATTGGTGGAGAAGATGTAAAGAAATCTAAGCCCAACCCGCAAGGTGTAAAGACTGCACTCAAGAGGTTAAAAGCCAAACCTCAATTTGCGCTCTATGTAGGTGACAGCACGGTAGATGCCGAGACTGCGAAAAATGCTAGAGTTGATTTCTGTGGCGTTCTCAATGGTCTGACCACATATGAAGAGTTGGCAGCCTATCCTCATCGTAAGATACTCAAAAACCTCACCTTGCTGCCTTTGTTGCAGAAGGATGCACATATCACAAACAAAAGGAGTTCTTTTATTCCTGCTAAATGGAATATTTATCGCAGGGCGTTCAATATCAAACAAATCAGAGGTAGACAGGGCCAGCCAAAAGAGACGTTGGAACAACATGTTTGCCAAAATTGTGGAGATATCTATGAGGGTGATTACTGTCGCAGTTGTGGACAACCTGCTTCTACCCGACGCATCACTCTCATGCATTCATTCTCCAATTTCTTTTCATCATTTTTCAATATCGAAAGCGGTTTCCTACACACCATCTACGAGTTGTGGTACCGTCCTGGCTATATGGTTATGGACTTTATCCGAGGCCATCGTCAGCCCTACTACAAGCCCTTCTCGTTGCTCATTGTAATAGCAGCCATCTATATAATTGCAGCGCACATCTTCGATCCTGGTTCTGTAGCGATAAAAGATAATACAAATAGCGAAAGCGTATGGGAACATATCTCCAATGCATTTAACGAAGAAAAAAACGACACCACCCTGAGCGTCAGCGACATCATCGGTCCGTCAGACGAGGTGAACAGAGACAGCAAACACTATAAGGCAGGATACGAAGACGGCAAAATCATCTCTACTTGGGTCTTGACGCACACAGGTCCTGGCTCTTTTTTTTATGCTATCAAGGATTTGCTGATGGGATGGATTGAAGGTAACCAAGCTTTCGTATTCATCATCACTATACCTTTATATATTATAGGCGCCCGCCGAGGATTCCGCCATAGTCGTGTAAACAA
>JAEEGL012860260.1_pt1 | contig 65758 bp, 58 predicted proteins | sample 9134231 | NCBI WGS metagenome assembly JAEEGL01 (sample SAMN16246548, study PRJNA631951) | gut metagenome | biome: gut microbiome; feature: rumen; material: fiber-attached | host: Bos | place: Iran: Karaj | collected 2018-10
AAATAATAAGGGAAGACAATCGAATATAGAACTCCTTAGAATTCTTTTGATGATAACGATTCCGGTATATCATTTAATGCTATATAACGGAGTTTTTTATATTGAATATAATGCCAATACAATATTAGGAATTCTATTATCGGCAGCAGGTGCCATTCCGGCTGATTATGCTTTTGTGGCACTTAGCTCTTATTTTTTGTGTGAAGATAACGAGGAGGCAAAAGATAAACTATTTGGATCTTTGCCGGTTTACAAAAAAAGCCTTCGTCGTTTTATGGAATTTGCCACACTATGCCTGAGCATGTATGTAATCAAAGTGGTGGTTCTTCGAAGCTTATTTGGTTATAACAATAAAGAATACTTTGTGGATTTCTTTTTGATGAAAGGGGCATGGTGGTATGTATATCCCTATTTACTGTTACTCCTTTTATACCCATTTTTAAATAAAATATTGATACCTATGGATGAAAAAAAACATGCTCGATATGTTATTTCATCCGGAGTACTATTCGCTCTTATTAATTTAAACAATACACAACGGTTTGTATTTGATTTTTTTGGATTTTTCTTTGTTTATATTTTAATTTCTTACCTGAGAAAAACAGGAATGGATCATATGAAAAAGAAAAACTATGCAATTGTAGCACTATGTTGTGCAGTAGCTTTAATAGGAATCTGTGTCTATGTAAAACTTCCTGCTTCTGGTGTTACAACCGACATGGGGAATTGGATTGTAAAGAGATTAATAGGCCGCTATAGTATCGTTGCCTGCATTATGGGCGTGAGTGTTTTTTTACTTTTTGAAAACTTACATGTTTCTTTCAATCCATTTATCAATTGGTTTGCAAAATCAGTAGTATTCGTATTTTTACTTCACGATACATGGATGGGCGTATTTTGGTATTTGGGAAAATGTGATAACAGATTTGCATATTATTCAACTGGACAATTTTTATTTTGGATAGAGATTTTTACAGATACATCGTTTGTAATAGCTATAATTATTGGTGAATTATACAGAAGAGGGATGAAACCTTTATGGGACAAATTAATTCAAAAAATTATATAAGACGCTATATGCTGGTAATCTTATTGATAGGATTTGTAGCTTTTTTATATTCTTATGATGGAAAAGTAGAAAATTACAACTCCACCATTTTAGCTTTTTCCTATCAATATGGTTTTATATCCAGAGGGTTGATTGGCACATTATACCAGTGGATGGACGGGATAATTCCGATTGACCTTATGAATTATGAGAATTCAATAGTAGCAATCTTGGTGATTACATTAGTATTTTACAGTTTCTTTCTTTTCTTTATTTGGAAATGTATGACGCTTGTGGAAGAAAAGTTCCGGCCGGTGTTGGGATATGTTTTTGTGTTTTTTGTAATCAATCTGGTGCCCATGTTTGCACATAAAAGAAACTTTGGACGAATTGATTTGTTTATGCTATTGTTTTCGGCTATTGGTGTTTTGTGTATATGGACGAAAAAGACTATATGGCTAGTAATACCATTGGCAATCCTTTCTGTAATGGTGCATCAAGGATATGTATTTTTGTATTTCAATATTCTTCTTGCTTTTTTGTTTTATGAATATGAAAAAAACAACGACTGTAAGCTTGGAGTTTTGTTGTTAGTCATATTTGTAATTTGTAGCGCTCTCTTTTTCTACTTTGAACTTTTTAGTCATGGAAGTGGTAAAGAAAATGTAGACGAGATTATTCGAAATGCCACAGCTCTTTCCAGAGATGGAAAGTATCATGAAACCTTAATAGATAAAGAAATATTAGGCAAAGACTTAACAGAAGTGGAGCTATATATGAGGGTGGAAAATCTTATTGAGCTTCCGTTTTTTCTTTTGTTTACATCTCCCTATTGGCTGTCTGGGATTTCTTTTGCAAAACGAGTAGTTTGTCGAGCGGGTTCCATGAAAGAGAATTGGATGTATCGCTTGATGTTTATGGGTGGACTTACAACTTTGCCCTGTTTTTTGCTGAAAGTTGACTACGGTCGCTGGTTTTTTGCAGTTATTAGTTATTATGTGATTCTATTGGTAGGATTTGTTATTAAGAAAGATAATCTAGTAACACAGGAGTTACTGGTGGAAAAAGAAAAATGGATAGAAAAACCTTACTTAGCGATTTTGTTTTTGGCACCGGTTTTATTTGTACCCTATTGGGATGTACATATTTCTCCAATAGTGAAAGGTATTAGCAATCCAATCAATCAAACGTGGTTACATTTATGGTAGAGAAAAAAAGAAGTTTAACAAAGGAAGATGGGAAGTTTTTGGCAGCGCTGGCTGTGTTTGCCCTTTTTTATATGTTGCGATATTTTGAGCATGTCATATCACAGTACAATACCACTCTTTTTGCCCTGTCCTACAAATATGGATTTATTTCCAGAGGAATGGTTGGAACGATTTGGTTGGGGCTGGATGCATTGTTGCCCATAAATCTTATGACTTATGAGGCTGTGTATTGGTTTACGGTTGTTATGACCTTAGTGTATTTCCTTATGTTTTTTGCCTTTTATAATGTGGTTCTGGAACGTATAGAGGAATCGAAAGTCCGAAATATAAGATATATGATCGTATTCTTAAGCATTTTCGTTTTTCCGGAATTTTTGGGAGATGAAATGTTTGGAAGGCTGGATTTGTATCTGTTTATCTTTACCATGATTTGTGTCATTCTTTTGGTAAAAGAAAAGGGCGAGTGGTGGATATTACCCATTTGTCTTTTTTGTGTTTGTATTCATCAAGGTTTTGTTTTTACAAATATCAACATCCTACTGGTTTTGTTGTTTTATAAAATCATGACTTGTGAAGGGAAAAAGCAAAAAAAATATATTGGTATTTTTGTGACAACACTGATAGGTATATCTGTTTTGTTTTTATATTTTGAACTATTTAGTCACAGTCAGGGAACAGAGATTTATAAAGAAATCGTAACTTTGGCAAAGTCCTTGTCTGAGGACGGAAAGAGTTATAACGAATCCATTATCAACCATGAGATACTAGGTAAGGATGTGTTTGAAGATGAGATTCTTATGCATCAGGACAACTACCATGAATTTCCCGTAGCACTTTTGTTGTGGTCGCCCTATATTCTTATGGGATGTCGTTTCCTTTGGAGGATGATACATGGGGAAAAAGGAAAAACATTTTGGGCATATCTTGCTGTGATTGCCGGAGGGCTTACCATAGTTCCGGAAATGATTTTAAAGGTGGATTATGGAAGATATTTTTTCCTACTGTTTTTTTACTACGTTTTGGTTATTCTGTGCCTTTATGTGTTTGGTGACAAAAAGGTAAAAGGTCTTATAAATGTTCTAAAAGAATGGTTAAAGAAAAATATACCTGTTCCCTATGTTGTTTTGGCGTATCCTATGTTTTTAATGCCATTTTTTGATGTTTTGATTTCGCCGGCGGTATATAAGTTGTCGGTGTGGATATTTGGAGAAGTGTTATAATTTGGTGGTTTGACAAGGCTATTAAAAGATATGAAAGAATACGTAAGCTATTAATGTTATTAAACCGGAGGGAATAAGATTTGTTCGTAAAGGAAAAAAGTAAAACCTATATATGGATTGCTTTGATTATTTTATCTGTGGGTCTGTTGATTGAAAATTTGGCTGAGCGAGTAAATTCCTATAATGCAACAGTGCTGGCTTTTTCCTATAAGTACGGATTCGGCTCAAGAAGTTTGATTGGCACGATTTATCAGGGGTTAAATGATATTTTGCCGATGAATTTAAATACCTATGCATCGGTAAATCAGTTTGTTTTTATTGTTACAATACTGTTTACGGTAGCTATACTGGCATTTTGTAAGTTTGTGATTCGTCGAGTGGATATAGAATCGACAGGGGCATGGATGCTGTTGTTTTTGTTTGTGATTTTTACGATTCCCACATTTGCAGGATATTACAATTTTGGAAGATTAGATTTGTACATGATTCTCTTGGATTTGTTGGGTGTAGTTTTAATTGTTAAGGATAAGGGGCTTTGGTTATTGATTCCCATCATGGCAGCCGGGGTGATGGTGCACCAGGCTTATGTTTTTATGTATGCGAATGTGCTACTGGTTCTTCTGTTTTTTCGCTGGATGGAAACAGGTGAAAAGAAATACAGGAATATTTTTATTCTCTGCCTGCTAACAGTATCAGTTTTGTTTTTATGGTTCAACTTTTGGGGAAGAGCCATTGAGTCGCCCTATGTGGATGAGATAATAAAAAATGCCAAGGCTATGACCTACAAACATAAATATCACAAAGATGTGGTACGTGCAGAAATCCTAGGTGTGGACTTAACAAAAGAGGAATGGGAGTATCATATAAGAAACTTTATTGAGTTACCTTTTTTCTTACTAATGTTTTCGCCGTTTATTGTTCAATTAATACGTCTTGTTAAAAAAATAAAAATAAGCATTTCTCTTATTGACATACAAAAAAAGCTTGGTTACTTGGCGGTAGTTGTAGGTCCAATGACAATTGTGCCTTTATATATTATGAAAGTGGATTTTGGTAGATGGACATACGCCGTGATTTTTTATTATTTGGTAATAAGTATGGCATTATTAATGATGAAAGATACGATTTATACCTTTTCCATCGGAGAAGTTTACTCGGAGATTTTAATGTACGGGAAATGGCTACCGGCATTTTTGGTGTTATATGGCTTTTTGTTTACTCCGTTTACCGACTTATCTATAGATGCTATTTCGTATAGTTTTTATTCATTGTGGGGATTGGAATCGTGAGAAGATTGGATCGTGCAGAGGGTGAAATTTAAAATCCATTTTAAGATTATTTTTCATGATCCTTTTTAGCTAAAAGGAGTTTTGACAAAAGTTATAAAAGGTTATAAAATGGTTTAAAAGTTATAAAGAGTTATAAAAGAAATAAAAAGTTATAAAAGGAGCGAGTATGGATAATCCTTTTGATTTATCATTTGGAAGAGAACCGCAACAACTCATATCCAGATTGTCACAATTGCATACCATCGTAGGAGATTTTTCGCATGAGAATCCTACAAATTCAGTATACATGCTAACAGGAGTTAGAGGTTCCGGAAAGACTGTTATGATGACGCTTGTTGCGCAACAGTTAAAAGAGAAGGATGATTGGATCGTGATTGAGTTAAATCCTGAGAGAGATATGCTGCAGTCTCTGGGCGCATATTTATATGAGAATCCGATTCTAAATCCGCTTATTATGAAAATGAAATTGGATTTATCGGCTCTTGGTTTCGGAGTTTCTATTGAAAAGGCAAATCGGATATATGACATTGAAACAGCCATAGCACAAATGCTTGAGTTGGCAAAAAAACATAATAAAAAGATTCTAATTACGGTAGATGAGGTTACTAATACGAAGCATGTGCGTGTTTTTTGTGCCGCTTTCCAAATATTGATACGAAAAAAATTGCCGGTGCATCTTTTGATGACAGGGTTATATGAAAATATTTATGATTTGCAGAACGTAAAATCGCTTACATTTTTATATCGTGCTCCAAAGGTGAAAATGGAGCCCCTGGATTTATCCCAGATAGCAGCACGTTATTGTGATATTTTTGGAGTGCCGGTTGAGATTGGAGTTAACATGGCAAAGATGACTGCCGGATATCCCTTTGCATTTCAGGTTCTAGGTCACTTGTGCTGGGAATCAAATGAGACGAAAAATCTTGATGTTGTACTTCCGGAGTATGATCAATATCTTTCAGAATATGTATACGAAAAAATATGGCACGAGACTTCAGGAAAGGACAAGGCAGTACTAAACGCTATGGCACAAAGCGGTGAGACAAAAGTCAAGTCGATTCGCGAGTATCTTTCCATGAAGCCGGAGGAATTTTCCGTTTATCGTGAAAGATTGATTAGAAAAGGCGTAATTGAAAGCAAAGACTATGGAAATGTTAGTTTTGCACTTCCGCGTTTTGCAGAGTATGTGAAACGGATGGTATTGTTTATGGAGTGATATTTGCTCCATTTACGGATTTATCCATTAATGCATAAGGTTACAGGTTTTAAAGTTTGTTTGGATTGGAGTAGGAACTTGAAAAAAAGAGTTTTTATAAATAATGACAGGTTGATGTATTTATTATTGATCATCATATCAACTTTGGTATTTATAATCTTTTATGGTGTAAAGGTTTTAAATCCAACTTATGTGGAGCCATGGATGGTGCTTTCGGATAAGTCACAACATTATTTGGGATGGGTTGGATTTCGAGACAGTGATTGGACATTTCCCATTGGATTAACTAACCGAATTACATATCCGGACTACAATTCCATTATTTTCACCGATTCCATACCTTTGTTAGAGATCTTTTTCAAACTGTTATCGCCCATATTGCCGGAAAGATTTCAGTATTTCGGTTGGTGGACATTAGCATGTTGTATTTTGCAATCCGTGATTGCTGCAAGAATCCTTAAGCGATTTATTCAAAACAGGGATTATATTATTGTTGCATCGGTTTTTTTTGCGGTAACGCCAATATTAATCATACGAACTTTTTTACATGAATCTTTAACTGCGCATTGGTTGATTTTATTGTCGTTGGAGCTGTTTCTTTTGATACGTGAAGATCAAAGAAAGAAAGCAGTATTGCAGATTTGCCTTATTGGTTTTTTGGCCAGCTTTACGCATATTTATTTCATATTGATATGCGGAGTGGTTATTTTTTCTGCATGTATTTATGATTTTGTTTGTAGTCATATAATTAAGCATTCCATACTCTATTTACTGACATATTTGGGGGTAGATGTTTTTTCCGTTTGGGTTTTAGGGGGATTTCAGACATCACTTCAAACAAAGGATATGACAGGGTTTGGTTATTTTTCTTCCAACTTGAATACCCTGATTAACCCCTGGGGAAAACCGGCACTGTTAAGTGACATGCCTTTATACAGTTGGGGTGAGGGAGATGGAAGCGGATATCTGGGCGTTGGAATTTTTATTCTTGTTATCGTAGCGCTTGTAGTCTTTCTGTTAAGAAAGGATAAAAGAGTGCTGGTAAAAAAATATAATAAGGAAATTTTATGTATTGCCGTTTTATCGATTTTGTCATTTTCCCTGGCAGTGGCAAATGTTGTTTCGTGGAATGATCGATTGATTGTCCGGATACCACTGCCTCAAATAATTTTGACCATATGGTCATCTTTCCGCTGTACGGGACGTTTAATATGGATTTTGGTATATATTATAATGTTGTTTGGTTTTATTTTGGTTTCCAAAATGAGAAACAAAACTTATGCATTAATTGTAATTGTACTTTGTTTGGCAGTACAGGTATATGATTGTCATAACCTGATTCTGGAAAAGAGAAGAGCTAATAATGAATTGGAGCAATGGACTTTTGCTGGAGACTTAAACGAACGAGTTCATGAGCGTATTATGGATGAGAAAGTCCAAAAGGTAGTTGTATACTATAGCTTCTTGGAAGATGACTTGTATCCGGATTTAATGGAATGTTATATGTGGGCAGTTTCAAATCATAAAAAAACCAACTATTTTTATCTCGCCAGAGACAATGATGAAGCATTTTATAAAAGAACAACAAATGAAATGGAGCATCTGTCAGAGGATACTATTTATATATTTCAACAAAAGGATAAGGAAACTGTAGAATCTTATGGGCTTACTTATGAGGAAACTGGTCAGTATATCATAGGATGGTTAGAGGAGTAATATGGAAAAACTAAGAAAAATAAATTTGCATTTTTATATGGGAGTATTCTTGTCTCTTTGCTTTATATTCACCATCGGCCATGTGGACTGTAATACCATTACAACATGGGGTTATGATTTGTTGGATAGTATTCGAACAGGACACTTCCGGGCATTCCCCACTTATACGTATGAGATGCATCAGATGCCGACAAATTATTCCTTGTTTACAAATGCCATTACCGCTGTTTGGCTATTGCCAATCTATCTTATAGATATGGTAAGTAAAGGTGAGATTGCCATGATGGTCTATGATGCGTGGTACAAGACTTTCGTATGTTTGGTTCATTTTTTGAATTTGTATTTATTTTATAAAATTCTAACCGTGAAGAAATATAAGGATGATGATCGGTTGTGGGCCATGATTTATTATATGGCATCTACTGTGGTATTGGTGACAGTTCTTGGCAAGGGACAGGTAGATAATATAGTTCTGCTTCTTTTACTTATGGGATATTTGGCATACTTAAATGAGAAGGATATTCCAATGAGCATTTGTTTCGGATTGTCACTATGCATCAAACCCTTTTCTATTCTGTTAATTGTTCCTTTTTTAATTCTATATATGGAAAAACGTGGATGGAAATGTTTGGGTTATGGAATGATATCCGTTGGAATTTATATTTTTGAAAAGATATTTAGTCATTTATTAATGCCGGATTATGAGAAGATGAATGCCTTGACATCGCAGATGTTTAAGGAGGCCTTTGGTTCATCTCGTGTGGAGCAATTATTTGCAATTCGAAGCAATTATGTTGTGATTTATTGGGCAATTGCTATCGTGATTTGTTTTATTTGTTATGATTTGGCATCGAAAAAGAAGGTAAAAGAATATCATTATTTGTTATTTCCAACTTTGATGTTTATTTTATTTGGAATCCTGGTATCGGATACCTGTTATTGGTTCATTTTGATAATTCCGGGATTGATTGTAATGGGATTGAAGCTTAAAAATCGTGAGCACTTTTTGTTGCTTTACTTTCTGTCGAATATGGGAACTGCAGTTTATACACTGTTTTTGGAAGGAGAATATACACCTCGAGTAGAGATGACATGGATTTCGTTTTTTTCCAATCGATTAACCGAGAATCGTTTGGTTCATGTACTGGAAGTATATAAGGATTATGTTTGTTATATTGGAACGACTTTGTTTTTGGTGCCGTTGCTATTGTTGTGCATTGTATTCGGAATGGAGTGTTTTAATATAAACAGTGGAGGAGGGGAAAAGGATGTCACAGCAGAAAAACTGTTTCGGGTTCTATTGTTTGTTCCTGCTGTTTGTTACTTGCTGGTGGCATATCTTTCTTTTTGGAGAGTATAAAAAATGAATCAAAGCTTAAAAAAAGAAAAAATTTCTTTTATGGGAATATTGATTTTGATATCGGGATTGTTGTTTTTTCGATTATATGTTCCGGAAGAAATTGACAGTTACAACACAACAATATTGGCTTTAAATTACACTCACGGTTTCAGCTCGCGAGGATTTATAGGGACTGTATATTACCTGGCAGGAAAGGTATTGCATCGAGATATGGGAAATCCCTTTATGGCAAGGCTCTTTTTGTTGGGGTGTACATTTATTTTTTTCCTAATTCTCATGTGGTTTGTTTGGGAAATTCTAAAGAGAGAAAAGAATAATGACTATCATTACATTGAATACATGACCATACCTTTGGTGATGGTGGTCATATCTACTTTTTCCAGTGAATATAACTTTGGTCGAGTGGATATTTTTATGATTGCTATCAGCATGTTGGGGGCTATGAGTATTCTTGCAGAAAAAGCAGAATGGCTGATTGTACCATTGAGTGCTATTGCGGTTATGATTCACCAGGGATATGTATTAATGTATTTTAATATCGTATTGGCGTTGTTGTTCTATAAATATATTACCTGTGAAAAACAAAGAAAAAAATATGGACTCATTTTTCTATTGAGTTTGGTTGTTGCAAGTGTTTTGTTTTTGTATTTGGAACTGTTTAGTCATAATGAAGCGTTGGCAAAGGAATTTGACAGTATTGCATCATTTGCAGCCGGTTTATCATTTGAAGGAGCATATCATAAAACCCTGCTTCAGCATGAACTTTTGGGTGTGGATTTGTACAAGGTGGAGCATGTGTACCACTTGAAAAATCTGGAAGAGATAATTTTGTTTTCTTTTTTTGTTTGGCCTTATATTGTGTTGGCAATACGAATCTTTAGAGGAATATTCAGTTGTGCAATCACGTTGATGGAGAAATTGAAATATTTGGTAATATTTGCGGGATCTCTTACTATGCTACCGGATTTTTTGATTAAGGTTGATTATGGCCGTTGGGTTACATCTGTAATTGTGTATTATCTTGTAGTATTTTTGGTATTAATGGTAATTGATGATGTAGTTCAAAAGGAAGTGGAGAAGAATCTTTTTCGAATTATAAATGGAAATCCGTTGTGGAAATTTTTGTATATTCTTCCGGTTATGTTAATACCATTTTTTGACGTAAACATAGACGGAATGGTTGGAGCAATCGGACACGTATTGAACAGAGAGTGGTTACATTGGTGGTAAAAGATAAGATTATAAACAACAAATTTATATTATTTATTCTGGTTGTAGTATTCATGGGATTCTTATATTTGCATGGAACCTGGTATAGGATGCCAGATGATAATTTAGCGGTACTGGCAGTGTCTTATAAAAACGGTTTTGTATCTGCCGGATTGGCGGGAACTATTTACCGGTGGTTTAATCAAATTCTTCCAGTTGATTTGGTGAATTATGAAAACACCTATATTTACATAAAACAGTTCGCGGGAATTTATTATGCCCTTTCCGTAATTTTTATCATGCAGGTTTACAATAAAACGTCAGAAAAAGACAGAAATCACATGATGGATATTCTGTGCTTATTTACTGTGTTTTCCGGCGGAATGTACTGCGCAGGAAGTACACTTGGAAGCTTCGATATGTATCAATCTATAGTAACCTTGATTGGATTGATTTTGCTGTTTTCAGATAAAGAAAAGTTAAGTATTTGTCTACTTCCGCTTCTTGCAATCGGGATGTGTTTTCATCCGTCATTTCTTTTTAAGAATCTGATGATTTGGATGAGCGTTTTACTATATAAATATGGAAAAAAGAAAACACCCATATATAAGTATGTGATGGTATTGTCTGCTATTTTGGCAGTGATTCTTTTGGTGATTTCCGAATGGTTCGCTTTTTTTTACAGACCCAAGGCAGAAGATTTAAACCAATTTATGCAGTTGATTTCACAGCATCCCGGGGAGTTGGATTTTTCTTGGGCTGAAAGAAGTGTTCGTGGATTTTCCGCGTTACAACCGACTTGGGGGTACAGTTATTATTGCCATATTTCATTGGTATTGTTTTTGATTTTCTTTAGTCCCTATATATATTTTGGAAAGAAAATGTATATAGGTCTAAAACGGAAAGATTCAGCATTTGCTTCTTACTACAAATGGATGTTGTTGGGCAGTTTTATGATTTTGCCAGAATTTGTATTAAAGGTGCGATACGGTTTCTATGTCTATGATGTAATTCTGTATTATTTGGTGTTGCTTCTTTTGATGATGATGGACAGAAATCCAGCATTGCTTTCAGTGTATGAGGAAACAAAGAATTGGCTGAGGGAGAAAACAGTGGTACCGGCGGTGCTGTTGTTTTACCCGTTGATTTTTGTGCCGTTTCAGGACGCTTCAATTTTCTATGTGTTGGAGCATATGGCAAAAGTAATTGAGGGAAGATAAATGTGGGAATTAACTGATTATAAGCCAAATCGCGAATACTGGAATATTGTGAAAGGGATTGGTATAGTGTTTGTCATACTCGGACATACCTGTATGTGGGCTCAGCCGTTTATTTACACTTTTCACCTACAGTTATTTTTTTTCGTTTCAGGATTTTTATACAGCGAAAAAAAATATGGAGCACATCCTATTTTAAACACGAAAAACAAATTTATAACGACGTGGAAAACCTATGTGTTGGTCTATATTGTAATTATTTTATTGCATAATGTTTTCTATGATTTGGGATTGCAACCTCTGGCCTATTCCAGATTCGAGGCAAAGGATTTTGTGATAGAAATCATAAAAGCCTGCTTTGGATCTGCATCGCAGCTGATGGCGGGACCCATGTGGTTTTTGCCGGTCAGTGTACTTGGTATGGTAATCTTTGGTTTCATAGTATCCGTGAGTCGTTATATCGAAAAGTGGACAAACTCCACTAAGCTGAAGCTGGCGTTTCAATTCGTAGTTATTGTAGTTTGTTGTGTTACATTTTACGGAACAATTTATAATGACGTTTGGTTTGTGGCCAGGGTGAATTATGCTTTTGAAATACTCCCCTATATCTGGGTGGGATATCTTCTTAGAAACTATATTGGTGAAATTAATCGATTTTTGCATCCGGTGTTGGGACTAATATGTTCATTGATTGTTTACCGATGCAGTCTGTACGATTGGTGTGATTTTACCATCGGCCGTGTTCATCCCTACATGCATTTCTTTGCCTTGTTTGGGATTTATATGTGCCTGTGTTTTGCAAAGGTGATAAAAGCGGTTCCGCATCTGAAGGAAGTTGTTGGGAAACTGGGAGTTTACTCCTTAATAATTATGATTGCACACTTCCAAATGCTTCGAATTTTTGATAAGTGTATTACACTCTATATTGGAGATCCCACGGGAGAGATTTTTAATCACATACCAGTTGTGTTTGAGCAATTATGGCCCGTTTATTCTGTTGTGATTATCTTTGGTTCTATATGTTTAGTTTATCTTTGGGACTTTGTAAAGAGGAGTATATACAATGCAAGAGGTTAAAAAAAGAGATGTATCATTAGATATCATAAAAGCCTTTGCTATTTTTGCAGTTTTGTTTATGCATAATGTAGTAGAGTGGAAAGGTAAAGGTGGCTATCTTTATGATTGGTATCTAGAGGTACTTTACGGAATTGTTAGATTCGGTGTTCCTGTTTTTTTCATGATAATGGGTATTTTATTACTAGATGAAAAGAAGGAACTATCCACTAAAAAAATCTGGAAAAAATATATTTTTAGGATAATTGTTGCTGCATTGTTCTATGGATTAATTTATAAGACTTTAAGAGTAGTTTTAACAAAGTCATTTATGTCTGTTGGAGAATTTGCAATGACTTATATAAAGGAATTTTGCACAGGACAATTAGAGTTTCATTTCTGGTTTGTATATGCAGTAATTGGTGTTTATATTTCTATTCCGATATTGCGAGCGATAGTAAAAAATGCCTCTGATCATTTAATGAAGTATTTCCTTTTTCTATGGTTGTTGGAAAGTGTATTAGAATTATTTTCACACATCGAACAATTTGCTTTTGTAGGAGTTTGCTTAAACAGTTTCAGATTTCTAAATCTATTTTTAGGATATACTGGATATGTAGTGTGGGGATACTATTTAAACAAACATTTACCAGATAAAAAAAAGTCTTTGTGTATCTATGTGGTTGCTTTTTTCGGATTAATGGTTGCCTGCTATCAAACTGGTATTTATGAAATTGTCAATGGTGGAGTGGATTATAATTGGATGATGAATGAATCCCCATTTATTATTCTTTGGAGCACAGCGGTTTTTATCTTTTTAAAAAATAGAAAATGGAATAGTGAGGTAATTATTTGTAAGGGATTAGCATGGGTTGGATCCCATACATTTTCTATCTATTTTATTCATATGGTATCAATTATTGCATTACTTAATACGGAGTATGTGGTGATTCCAGTAAGTGTGTATTTGCAGCCTTGGATTTGGTTTGTAATTACGGTATTAATGGCGATTCTTTGGACAGGGATTGTTCAAATGATACCAAAGGCAAGAAAGTATATATAGGAGATAAATATGAAAGAATTTGTAGATAATATCTGCAAGTCAATTGGATTGGTTTTGCTTGCATCTGTTATAGGATTAATAGGTTTGATACTAGTTTATATTATTCCAACAGATAGAATTAAAAATCATGTAGTGGAATCAGAAAGTGTACTGCGTTCTCAAAAAGATGAAACGCTTAATATAGCTCAAGATGCTTCTGGTTTATTTGATACAGGAACAAACATAATTATGCTGCACGAGGCGATTTATCCACTTTCCGGTAATCCACTTGAAGATGCTTTACTATGCTCGGCAGCACATTATTATGATGGTAGTTTAGATCAGTGGATAGATCGAGTGGTATCTTTAGCAAAAGATGGAGATTTTAGTCAGTATACAAAGGAGACTTATTCCAGATATTGGCATGGATATTTAGTGTATTTAAAGCCCTTATTATTATTGTTTAATTTAAGTGAGATTTATCGATTGAATTTTGTGATTGTGATTGGAAGTATTATCGCAGTTTGGTATTTCATGCAAAAAAAATTGGGAAACTATAGTTTTGCGTATATTTTAATGCTAATGACTATGAATGTAGGAAATATTTATCAGTCGTTTCAGTTATCTACGGCTTTTTATGCAATGCAGATGACATTGCTGCTTCTATTAATTCAAAAAAATAACAAGCTAAAGAAAAATAGTTGGTGGATTTTTGTTGCGGATGGAATCCTATTGGCATATTTGGATTTCCTGACCTATCCGATGTTGGCGTTTTCAGTACCGATTGTTGTTTATTTTTTATTGCTTTATGCGAAAGATATAAAAATGATTATCTTGGAATTGGTTGAAAAAGGATTTTTTTTCTTAATTGGTTATGGATGTATGTGGGCCATGAAATGGATTTATGCAACCTTATTTACAGACGAAAATGTAATTTCTGATGCATTTAAAAATATCTATCATCGAGTAGGTGGTGCGAATATGCGATCTCAAGATTTTATTACCCCCACGAGGGAAATAGCATTTAATTGGAATCTCAACGCATTTTTATCGCCAACTAATATTGTTCTTATTATATTATTTATTATCGCAATAATGATTCTTTTCTTTAGGAAAAGAAAGATGAGATTTCAAAAAGGTGTTTTAATGATTTCTCTATGTGGTGTTTTATTACCTATTGCATGGATTGTTGTGGTATATAATCATTGTGCTCAGCACCCTCATTTGGAGTGGCGTTTGTTTTGTGGAATACTATTTTCCATAGGAGTATTATTAGTTAGTTTATTTGAAGAGAAGAAAGATGAAAGAATTAACGAAGGAAGATAAAAAATACTTAGGCGCTTTATTCTTTTTTACAGTCGTAGCGGCCTTGCGTTTCTTTGACTTTATTATCATTCCACATGGTGGAATGATAGCGAGTCTCATGGAAAATATGAGATTTGTTGTCGTGGTAACATGTATCTATATTGCGGTTTTGTTTATTACGTATGGAGTAACACTAAAAAATCTTTCTGAGAGAGATCGAAAAACTGGATATTACTTAGTGGGATTTTTGTCAGTGTTCTTAAACACCATGTTTTTTTGTAAAAGCTATTTTGGAACCATGGATGAATATGGATGGATATTATTCTTCATAGCTTTTCATTGTCTTTTGAAAAAGAGATTTGAATGGCTTATCTTGGTATGTGGCTTTGTTATGACCTTTTTGTATCCAGCAAATGGAATTACTTTGGGTAGTTTGCTTATGGCGCTTTTATTATATCGCTATGAGACGAGTGAAAAAAAAGTAAAAATTGGGATGTTAATTGCAAATGTATTCGCTATTATTTTGGGAGCAGGAAGCAGTTATTTCCTTCGGGGAATTTATTTAGATGTTCAATCTGTTATGGGGATAAAAAAATTTATAGTAGTATTGGTATTGTTTTTTCCTTATTTTCTAATGGGAATATCTTATTTCAAATCTCTTGAAAACAAGTGGAAATATTTTGTGCTTGGCCTTGTGGGAGTCTGTTTTGAAACAGTTGTGGGAGACTATGGACGAGCCATTTTTTATGGATTTGCGTATTACTTAATCTTTGGAATATTTACGTTACTATTTCATGACGAAGCAAGTCATATGGCTATAGAAGACATAAAAAGAATAATAAAAGAAAAATTACCGATTCCGTCTGTAGTGATATTGTACCCCCTGTTTATCTTTACTATATGGGTTTGCGGAATCGTATCTTTGGTGGAAGAACAATTTGTGGGATTGTAGGATGATGGAAAAAAAGAGAGAAATTAAAAACTTTATATGGATGGAAACGTTGATAATCATTGTGGTTTTTATTTGCTGTAATCAGAATAGTCTTCGCTCTTATAATTCCACCATGCTGGCTCTTTCCTATGAATATGGATTTACATCGCGGTCTTTATTAGGAACTATTTATCATGTGTTGGATTTTATACTTCCAATCAATATGATGCAATATTCGGTGGCGTTGGCGTTCGGATACATTGTTACAGGCTTATTGGGTCTGTTTCTTTTGTTTTTTTCAAAAAAGGCATTGGAGACCTGTGATGAATCTGTGAGAAAGCCAACGGAGTATTTGCTTTTTGCATTTTCGTTTGTCACCGTTGCCACTTTTTCCTGTGGATATAATTTCCTTCGAGTAGATTTGTTTTTACTAATAGTAGCCATGTTATCAGTACAAATCTTTGTGTTGCAAAAGCATATATGGTTATTGATTCCACTTTCAGCTGTGGGCGTAATGTTCCATCAGGGATTTGTGTTGATGTATTTTAATGTTGCATTGGTGCTGCTGTTCTATGGATTTTTATCAGCAAGGGAAAAGAAAAAAAGACGTTATTTCTTGTTTGTTTTTGCAGTGGCGTTTTTGCTCGGCTCCGCATTGTTTTTATGGTTTGAATTGTTTTCCAGAACAAATGGGAATGTGATTATAGATCATGTCATAAAAGAGGCTAGATCCCTTTCTTATCAGGGAAAGTATCATAGTACATTATTAGCCCATGAGGTGTTGGGTGTTGAATTGGCCACTCAGGAATTTGAATGGCATAAGATTAATTTTGAGCAGCTTCCGTTTTTTATTTTCGCATCACTTCCCATATTAGTGTTGATGCTTCGGTTTTTTAAAAGAATAATCAAAAAAGCAGCTTCCGGAAAAGATAAAGTTAAATATTTCATAGTAGCCATAGGTTCTTTTACCATGATTCCAGATTTGTTGTTAAAAATTGATTACGGACGATGGATGATGGCAATTATCAGCTATTATATTCTGATTATTTTAGCCCTATTAATGTTAAAGGACGAGATTGTTTGCGAGACAGTATTAGAATTAGAGGAGCATGTAAGAATGAAACCGTACTGGTTTTTATTTTTTGTGTATCTTGCGTTCTTTGTGCCACTTTGGGATGTTGATATCAATGTGATGTCACAAAAAATTGCAACCTGGTTGGATGCAAATATTTTTCACTGGATTAAGCTATGAACATAGAAAAAGAGAATGAAAAAAAACTATATCTATTGATCGGTGTTTTTAGTGCTATTGTATTTCTTGGTATCTATGGCCATCGCGTTTTGATACCGACCTATGATGACTGGTTATACAGTGGATTTGACTTAACTCAGCACTATCTTGGGTGGAGAGCTTTTCGTCAGAGTCCATGGCATTTTCCGATCGGATTAATGGATGGGTTAAACTATCCGAATCAAATTTCCATTATTTACACGGATTCCATACCATTATTGGCCGTTTTATTTAAACTAATTTCACCCATTTTACCCAAGACTTTTCAATACTTCGGAATATGGGGAATGCTGTCTTTTGTCTTGATGGGAGTGTTCAGTGCCAAAATTCTATATCCATATGCAAAATCAAGACTTTCGATTCTATTTGGGGTAAGTCTATTTTTGCTTCAGCCGGTGATGTTGTGGAAGATGTATCATCATAGCGCATTGGCAGGACAGTGGATTTTGGTTTTGGCATTTTCCCTTCTTTATTTTTCAAAGGAAACAAAATGGTATTATCCTTTGATTATGGGATTTTTGGCAGCCAATATTCACATTTATTTTGTTCTGATGTGCGGAATTCTTCTGGTTGGATATGTCCTGAATCAGTGGGTGAGAAGCAGAAATCTTTGGTGGGGCGTTATTTTTATTGCGGAATATATAGGTGTGGTTGCCATTGTTGTCGGATTGCTTGGTGGCTTTTCCGGCGGTGTTTCTTGCGAACAGGAAGGATTGCGCGACTATGCATTTAACTTTTTAGGGTTCATTAATCCTATGGGATATGAAATATCCTGTTCCTGCATACTTCCGGAAATAGGTATAGTTGCTATGTGGACGGATGAAGGCTTTGCTTATCTTGGATTAGGCGGTATATTGCTGTGTCTATTGGCCGGAATTGTATTGGTAAAACACGGAAAAGAAATAAAAAAGAATGAATTGTCCATTATGTTCGGACTGGTTGTCAGCTTTGCAATTGCCCTTCTATTTGCTCTTTCACCGCGGTGGGGAATCGGAAGATATGTTATTTGTGACATATCTCTCCCACAAAGTATGGAAAAACTGTGGTCAATTTTCAGGGCCACGGGAAGAGTTGCATGGATTTTGATATATGGCTTAATAATTCTTTCTTTATTGCTTGTATTGAAATATTTACCGAAAAAAACGGGAACGCTTCTGTTGGCAGGGTTGATGCTGATACAGATAGTTGATATACACGAAGTTTTCCTGAATCGATATGAAAAATGGTTTCAGAAAAAAACATATGAAGCGCAGATGATTGATGAGGATGCTTTGAAAATACTTGCAAATGGTGATATCAAGCATTTATATTATATTTCGGACTGTAATTCTTATGAGATGTATGAATGGTCAAAGTGGGCATTGGACAACGGATTAACCACCAATGATTTTTATTTTGCCAGATCAAATAGGGAAGCGGTAAAAGAAAACTTAAATGACGCACTGGAAGAAAAAAATGCTACAGATGCATTTGTTTTCAAAAAAAAGGACGAGAGTATCATAGAGAAGTATTCCATGCAATATATTAAGGTCGGTGACTTTTTCTTGGGATACTGGGAGGAATAAATTTGTCTGTCATAGAGAAATTGAAAGAAAAAAGCATAAGGATTTTGGGTGCCCTTGCCATTCTTGCTGTAATTGCAATCAATCACAATGACTGCATTACCATAACAAAATGGGTGCTGTCATTTTTGGATCATGTCGTAGAGCTAAATCTGAAAAATTATGCTCTTGATTATATGGAAAGCGGAGAATTTTTTACGAATTACAGTTTATTTACCATTTCCGTATTGGGAGTATGGTGTCTGCCCATATATTTAATCGGTAAGCTGATGGTGCTGCCCTTTGTAGTTTATACAACATGGGTGAAGATTCTTATGGGATTATTGGCTTTCATAAATACAAGACTTCTTTTTGATATTTGTGAGAATTATTACTTACGCATATCAAAAACAAAGATGCAGATATTGTTTCTTCTTTCACCAATCATATTGATTTACAGTATAGGTATGGGACAAATTGACGGAATAGCATTGTTTTTTTTGCTTCTTGGACTTTCTTTTTTTCAAAAAAAAGAATACGTAAAGATGGCAATTTTTTTGGGATTGTCCATGCTGATTAAGGGATTTAGTGTATTTGCAATTCTTGTAATTCTTGCATATTTGATGGGACAGAATATCAAAAACATAATTTACGGTATTGTAATTGGAGTTATTTTTGTTGCGGAAAAAATCGTTTCGCAGATTTTGGTAAAAGATTATCTTGTATTTGGAAATATAGTTAACGAAAGAAGTTTTTTATCGAGAATATTTGAATATCGCTGGAATATGATTACGCCCTGTGTAGGGATAGTTGTTATGATTGCTTTTTTTGCCTATTACCATGCAAAGGAAAAAAATGAACTGTATTGTATGAACATATGCTCTGTCATGTACATGTCATTTTTCTTTTTCTTTGACTGGAGCCCGCAGTATTTATACTACATGCTTCCATTTGCAATTATTGGCTATGTCCAGCTGCGAGGTGGTTCGGAAAAATCATGGCTTTGGTGGGGAGGCAATGTGGCTTTGCTTTTGTATGGTCTGTTGCATTTTAATTACGGGTATATTAACGGACTGCTGTTTTCGGAAAGTCTGGTGGGAAAAGTGCTTGGATGGAAGGATCATTTCATCAGTAACACACTGGATGTGGGAAATTTTCAATACCTGGGTATGGCTGCAAAAACCATCTGGTTTGCATGTGCTTTCTTTATGATAATACAATTAAGTTTGAAGGAAACAAAGAAGGATGCGTAAGAAAGATTATTCTATTAGCTTTGTAAGATTTATTGCTACGGTATTTATAATACTATGTCATATGTATCAGTTTTTTAATAATGGATTGACCTTTTGGTTTAATGTTGCTGTTCAGATGTTTTTCTTTATCAGTGGTTACTTGTACGGAATGAGAAAAATAGATAATTATGGTCAATTTCTTTGTAAAAATTTCAAGAAATTATTGGTGCCATATTATCTTTGTGTTTTCATAATCGGTGGAATCGGGTTTATCTTTGCAGGTGATACCTGTGGATTACATGATCTTGCTAAACTGATGATTTTGGATGCTGCGAATAATTATATGCCATTACATAATTTATGGTTCATTGCATATATTTTACTTTGTTATATCATTACACCATTTTTTAATAGTTTACTGGATTTGCTTGAGCAAAAAAAAACGTGGATTATGGTTTTGGAAGTTGTTGCCTTGATGTTTGGAGTGTTTGTGTTCTTTGAACATTATGCTACCTTCTATAAATCCTTATGGATTTTATGTTATTTGCTGGGAATACTGTATCATCGTTTAATCGTAAACTATGGTCGAATTCAAAAGCAGATTTTTGTGACTGTATTGATAGTTTCAGTGTTGATTACCAACGGAATTGATATTTATATGGAATTAACCGGACTTGTCCCAAGTGCTGGAGAATCCGTTGCTGTGTTTTTGAAATTCCATGATTTTGGTCATGTATTGCTTGGATCTTTGCTGTGTCTTGTTTTGGCATATTTATATCGATGGATTTTTAAGGACGCAGAGCGTACGCCAAAATGGATGACCGGCTTTTTAGAATGGTCTGATAAGTATTCTTATGATATTTATTTGGTACATCAGACATTTATATTAGGTGCATTCTCATTCTATGCATTTATTCCGTCGGTACCTGTAGCGAGCATCTGTATTGTGATTACAACAATCATTGCGGCGATACTGTTACACAAACTCTCTGATGGAGTATTTAAGGTGATAAAGTAGATGAAGGATAGAAAGTATTACGTTCAATTTGATTTTGTGAGAATATTGTCCGCTATGGCGGTAGCTATGACTTTTCACTATGGAATCGTATTTGGAGTGCGTCCTTTATCCGGAAATATTGTTATGGATGGATTATATCAGTACGCCGGCTATGTAACGGAATTGTTCTTTATGATTTCCGGTTTCTTCTCTCAGGAAAGTATGGGAGACAGACTGGCAAAGGGTGAGATAGGGTTTGCGGATTATTTTTGGAAAAAAATAAAACGACTATATCCTGAAATGATAATAAGTGTGATTGCCATGGCTGCAGCACAGTGGATTCATTTCCGGAAATTTCATTCTTATGCGGTGCTGGATGTGTATGATGGTAGAAACGGATTTGTGGCATTTGTTGCAAGTCTTTTCGGTGTGAATAGTGGATGGTTTTCCGAAATGGATCAACGATCCATTAACGGACCGACCTGGTACATCAGTGTCCTTATAATATGTTATTTGTGGTTCTTTTTTATCAATCGGATATTAAGGAATAAAAAGCAGTTAATTCTGTTGTCATATATCGGTATGGTTATTCTTGGATGCACATTATATATAAAGCCACTGGCGTTTCCGCTGCTATATTATTCCTGTTCCAGAGGATATTTTAATTTCTTTCTGGGAGCACTGATTTCCAAACTGAAAAGACAAAATACAAAAGTTGGTAACAACTTGTTGACTCTGTTTGGAGTCAGCATGGTTATAGGCTATTGGATGATGTATAAAACAGCATCGGAAGCATTTCGGCCATTGCTTTTTACATTTTTTGTCTGTGGGGGATTATTTGTTGCTTTTGTATTCATTGATGAAAAATGGGTTGGCTGGATGAGATATATTCCTTTACTGAGGGAGCTTGGAGCAATTTCATTTGGAATATACCTTTGGAATATACCGACGTTTGCGTGGGTAAAGTTGATTGAGCATTTTTGGGGAGTGCAAATATCGTATGAGAATGATATGACCTGGCTTTGTATTGGAGTATTAAATATAATATTGGCAGTAATTAGTAATAGATTATTTGAGAAACGAGGATAAATATGAGGGAATTGGAGTATCCTTTTGATGCAAATTATCTTCTTAGGAAGAAGAAAAAAATAAAAAAAGAGTTGTTGGAACATGCGGAGGGATATATCTCAACAAAGATAGCAATCCTGGGAGGTGCTACAACCAGTAACATCATGCTTATGATGGAACTGTTTTTGTTAAATCAGGGGATTCAACCGACATTTTATGAATCTGAATACAATATGTTTTTTGAAGATGCAATGTACGATCCGAAGGAGTTGATAGATTTTCAGCCGGATGTAATATATATTTGCACTTCTATTCACAATATAAAAGAGTTCCCCGGAATCAATGACAGCAGGGATTTGGTTCAGGAAAAATTACAAAGAGTGTATCATTCTTATTTTCTTATGTGGGAACACTTAAATGAGGTATATCATTGTCCGGTTATTCAAAATAATTTCGAACAGCCCGCCTTTAGATTGTTGGGAAATCGCGATATATATGACTATCGGGGAAGAAGTAATTTTGTTTTTCGCTTGAATGAAAAGTTCTACGAGTATGCGGAAGAGCATAAGGATTTATATATCTGTGATATTAATTATCTGTCTTCAATTTTTGGATTGCAAAAATGGTCGAATGGGTTTGATTACAACATGTATAAATATGCTCAGGCAGTTTCTGCAACTCCCCATGTGGCGTTTCAAGTATCCAATATTATTAAATCCATATATGGGAAAAATAAAAAGGGATTGGTTTTGGATTTGGATAATACCCTTTGGGGTGGCGTGATTGGTGATGATGGTGTGGATAATATTTCCCTTGGACCGGAAACGGCAGAGGGTGAGGCATTTGTGAATTTTCAGCAGTACTTAAAAGAATTATCGGAGATGGGAATTCTTTTAAATGTGGATTCTAAAAATGAAATGGAAAATGCAAAGGCGGGGTTACAGCATCCGGACGGACGATTGAAAGAAGAGGATTTCATTATTGTAAAAGCCAATTGGGAACCGAAGGATCAGAATTTCAAGGCCATAGCGGAGGAATTAAATCTATTGCCGGAAAGTTTAGTGTTTGTAGATGATAATCCTGCAGAGCGGCATATTGTAAATACAACATTTCCAAAGGTTTCCACCCCTGAGATTTCAGATGTAAATAAATATATCGAATACATTGATCAGAGCGGTTTTTTTGAGGTGACAGAAATTTCTGAGGATGACAAAAACAGGAATCAAATGTATCGGGAAAATGCCAAAAGAAAAAGCTTAGAGGCGTCTGTTACAAATTACAGTGAGTATTTGAAATCACTTGAAATGAAAGCGGAAATAGAGGAATTTCAATCTATTTATTATTCGCGAATTACGCAACTGACAAATAAAAGTAATCAGTTTAATTTAACAACGAAACGATATACAAGAGAAGAAATAGAGACAATAGCGGAATCGGATTCGTATATATGCCTCTACGGTAAATTGGAGGATCGTTTCGGTGATAACGGAGTCGTTTCCGTGGTGATTGGTGAGATATGTGAGAATATCTGTCATATTCGATTGTGGTTGATGAGCTGTCGCGTACTAAAACGCGATATGGAATTTGCCATGATGGATGCATTGGTTCAACGATGCAAAGAAAAAGGTATTGATAGAATTATGGGATACTATTATCCGACGGCGAAGAATAAGATGGTGCAGGAGTTTTATAAGACGCAGATGTTTGAATTGGTTGAAATGGATGCTGACGGAAACAGTAGCTGGGTTTATAAGATACCAGAAGAATATCGGAAGAAAAATCATTTTATTGAGGTATAGAAATGGAAAATTCGGATCGGGGGAAAAGTTCGTATTGGAATGTAGTTAAAGGCATCGGTATATTTTGTATCGCAGTAGGACATTGCTGGTTAAGGTTTCAGAATTTTGTATATTTGTTTCATGTACCCTTGTTCTTTTTTATATCCGGTTATATGTACAATGAGGACAAATATGGAGACACTCCATGGAAAAACATAAAAAAGCGATTCCAAAACAACTGGATGAAATATATTTGTATATACGCTATTTTTATACTTCTTCATAATGTTTTTTTAAAATTTCACATGTTGACGGAGTATGATTATGCCTATGGAGTAGGAACTGTGCTTCAGCAAATTGTATTGGTTATCTTAGGGGGAGGAAATGAACTGCTGTGTTCTACCTTATGGTTCGTTCCTGTGTTGGTGTTGGGCTCTTCCTTATTTGGTTTGCTTGTATTTGTCAGCAGAAAATTCATAAAAGACAAGTTTATTTTTCAGGGATTCATTGTAGGAATTCTTTCGTTAATGGGCTATTGGATGATTCGACATGGGATATTGGTACATGCGCATTTGCAAATTGTATTAACTGTTCAGTTATATTTTTGGGGCGGATATTTATTGAGATATTACGGTCAAGAAATTAAAAGTATACTTAATTGGAAGATAGCATTGATTATTTTTGCCATTTTGGCTTTTTACAGCAGAAATCATTTATACAGTCTGGTGGATTCACGAGTAAGTCTATGGATGTATTTGTTCGCATTTCTTGGGATATACATTTGTTTGGTTCTGGCGTGGTATGTAAATACAAAGACAAACTTGTTGAAGAGAGTATGCACAGGTATGGGGCAGGCTTCTTTTTGGATAATGGCTTTTCACTATGTTATTATCAGAACGATTGATAGGGTTTATGCAGAAATTACTGATACACAAGATCAGATGTATGTTGTGCTTTTGGGAGCGCATGAACCGCTGGTGCCGATTTATTTATGTTTGGGTATCGGTATTCCATGCATGGTTTATTGTTTTGCAAAAAAGATGAGGTTGAAAAATGAATCAGTATCGAATGGATGACATTACACTAGGAATGGAAGCATCATTTTCAAAAACCATTACACATGAAATGATGGAGAGGTTTTGTGAGCTGACCGGGGATGTTAATCCTTTGCACAGGGATGGGGAGTTTGCCAAAGAGCATGGATTTAAAGATAGAGTGGTTTATGGTATGCTGAGTTCAGCTTTGATTTCCACCTTGGCGGGAGTTTATTTGCCTGGGAAATATTGTCTGATTCAAGGTGTGGATGTGAAGATGAAGCGTCCTGTTTATGTGGGAGATACACTAACTGTAAAGGGTGAGGTCAAGGAAATTCATGAGAGTGTGAATTGTATTGAAACGAAGATAACCATTGTTAATCAAGATGGAGCGATTGTTTCAAAAGGAATGTTAAAAACAGGGTTTGTGAAAAATGAGTAAGAAAATCTTATTAGTTAGCGGAGCATCTTCGGATGTAGGAATTGAACTTATTAAAAATATCGGAAAAGAGTATGATTGTATATGGGCACATTATTATAGCGATATGGGAAAATTCGAATGTTTGCCACAGCAGATTCGGGAGAAAATGAACTGTATCAAATGTGATTTTTCTTCTTTGGAGGAGACAAATGTTTTTGTTAATAGTATCCTTGAAGACGGAAGGCTTCCGAGTCAGATGATTTTTCTGGCATCACCAAAGGCGAAGAATGTAAAGTTTCATAAGCAAGCCTGGGGGGATTGGGAATATGAGTTTGATAGTTCAGTTCGTTCTGCAGTATTGTTATCAAAGGCATTTTTGCCGACAATGACAAAGGAAAAATACGGTCGGATTGTGTTTATGTTGACCTCTTATGTGGAAGGGATACCGCCGAAATACATAAGTTCTTATGTTAGCATGAAATATTGTTTATTGGGGTTAATGAAGTCTTTATCTGCAGAATATTCCGGCAAAGGAGTAACGATAAACGGAATATCTCCTGACATGATGGAGACGGAATTCGTTTCGGAGTTACCTCATTTAGTTGTGGAGGATAATGCGGATAAAAATCCGTTAAAGAGAAATATTCGAACCAGTGATTTAGTTGGAGCATTTCGGCTGTTGTTATCTGATGAGGGAGAGGCCATAACAGGACAGAATATATTGATTACAGGTGGAGTAAGATAAAAGGAGTATAAAAATGACAAGAGAAGAAGTATATGAATCATTAACAGAAATTTTTAGAGATGTGTTTGATGATGATGAAATCACATTAAATGACGAAACAACGGCAGATGATATAGAGGAATGGGATTCTCTGGAACATATTAATTTGGTTGTTGAAATTGAAAACGAGTTTGGCATCAAATTTAATATGGGTGAAGTTAACAAAATGAAAAATGTCGGTGAGATGGTAGATTTGATTATGGAAAGAGCTTAGTATGTCTATTACATCAATCTATTTTTGGGGTTTCGTTTTATTGATTTTTCTTTTTTATAATTGTTTGAAGGAGAAGCACAGATGGAAGGTTTTGCTTTTAGCAAATCTGTGTTTTTTTCTGATGTTTAGTTCGTGGAAGCTTTTGATATTGACGTTGCTGCTATTGCTTTTCAATTATTCAGTGGCGATATATACGGAGAACAATGAGGAAAAGATAATTGTATGGCTCGTGGGAATGGCTGTTGTTGGAAATGTTTGCTTTTTGATTGGCTTTAAGGAATTGGGATTCTTTATGAATAATGTAAATGTGATTCGCTCATTGTTACATTTGAGGCCATGTGATTTTTCATTTGTTGACACTATTGTGGCACCCATTGGAATATCTTATTTTTTGTTGGGACAGATTTCCTATTTGCTGGAAGTAAAATGGGGGATGAAATGCGAGAAAAACTATTTTAAATTTTTGACGTATGCCTTGTTTTTTCCGGTATTGATTTCCGGCCCGATTTTAAGATTTTATGAAGTGAGTGATACGTTATACAGGGGAAATCAAATTGGTTTTAAAGACGTTTGCTTTGCGTTGCAAAGAATCTTGTGGGGACTATTTAAAAAAATTGTTTTGGCAGATCGTCTGGGTATTATAGTTTCTTCGGTTTGGAACGGAGAGTATAAGGGGCTTATTGTTTTTTGCGGAGTGTTGGGGTATGCGTTGCAGGTATACATGGATTTTTCGGGTTGCATGGATATCTGTATAGGTGTAGCCAATTTATTCGGCATTACTCTTCCGGAGAATTTTCAAACCCCATTATTTGCTTTGAGTCTATCTGAATATTGGAGAAGATGGCATATTACCTTAGGGGCATGGGTTAGAGATTATGTGTTGAATCCAATATTGAAATCCCAACCGTTGCAAAGGATTGGAAAGAAGACTAAGGAGAGATTCGGAAAAAAAACCGGCCGAAAGATTCCGACGTGGATTGGAATGTTTTTCGTGTGGTTAACAGTCGGTTTTTGGCATGGTGGTGCGTGGACTTTTATATTTGGATCCGGCTTGTTCTTTTTTATCATGATTGTAGGTGGTCAGATATTGGAGCCAATTGGCACCAAGTTGGTTCAGATATTTCGAATTCCGGTGAAATCCCTTTGGTGGAAAACATTTCAACGACTCCGTACATTTATTTTGTTTGCTATTAGTATATCCTTCAGTTGGTCAAAAACCATGAAGGATGGATTCTTAATGTGGAAGAGATGTTTTTCCGGTATTGAACTCCATAATCTTTATCCGGATACATTGCTGCAGTTAGGAATAAACCAATATGAATATCTCGTTCTTTTGCTTGGTTTTATTCTGGTTTTTATTGTGTCAAATTTACAGCAAAGGGGAAGCGTGAGGGACATGATTGCTCAAAAGTCCATAGTATTGCGATGGATTATTAATCTGGCATTGTTTTTTGCAGTTTTGGTGATGGGAATGTATGGCCCTGGATATGATGCATCGGCCTTTATCTATGGAGAGTTTTAAGGCATGAGAAAAAAGTATTATGTAGTAAAAATAATAGTATTTCTTTGTTTGGTTGGTATTATTTGGAGTTTATTATCCCGTGTTCTGACATATAGTGATGATACACATACGAAAGCTTTGTTTGATGACTTTTACAAATTAGAAAATAACTGCGTAGATGTAGTTTGGATAGGAGCCAGTCCGGTACAGTCGGGAGTGATACCATCCGTTATCTATGATGAGAGCGGGATTACAGAATACTCATTGGCAACATCATCACAACCATTTTGTTTTACTAAATTCTTAATTGAGGAAACGAAAAAAAGTCAGAAGCCGGATTTGTATTTTGTAGACATACGTATGCTGGCATATGATCAGGATGTAATGGGAAATCCGGTTTTAAGTGAGAATTATATTCGACGTGTAACGGATAATATGGAGTTTTCGTGGAATAGGACAGAAACAATTCTGTATATGTTAGAGGAACTGAAAAAAGATAATCTGGGGGAAGATTATAAGTTGATTGATTATTTGTTCCCTTGGACGTTATATCATTCCAAGTGGAAAACTCCCGCTAGTATGCAATGGGGCAGAGATGATGATTGCTATTTAGGATTTTACATGTATGAAAAGATCACTGCTTTTGATACTAAGGAAGTGACCAGTCACCTGCAGATAAAGGAGGAAGAAGCAATCAGTTCCCAAAATGAAAAGTATTTAGAAGAGTTTTTGGATTATTGTGATGAAAATAAAGTGGATGTAGTATTTACACATTTACCGAATTGTTTAAATGAAGAGAAGGTTCGCAATTATAATTACGTGAAAGCGATTATACAAAAGCGTGGCTATCAGGTTATTGACTTTAACGAATATTCCGAGAAAATTGGTTTGAATTATGAGACGGATTTTGCGGAAGATATGCATATGAACATAAATGGTGCATATAAGTTTTCAAAGTTTATTGCAAATTATTTAAATGAACAGTATTCGTTTAGTAAAGATAAAAAAATCAATAACCTATATACAACCACACAGGCGAGACTAGAAAGAAAGTTAAAAGAAATCAAAGAGGTTTCAGATAAATGACACAAGAGAATGTGACAAGTAAAAAGAAAACATTTATTTGCATGTGGCTGATATTTGCCTTTGCACTGTTTGTACGATATTACAATCACAAGGTAGATGCATACGATAGCACCATGTACGCGTTTTGGTATAAGTACGGATTTATCTCTCGAGGATTCATCGGCACTATTTTTCATTTTGTAGATAAGATAGTTCCTTTTGATATGATTTCCTATCCTGGCACCATCCTTTTTACCATAGGTGTTACGGGCTTGTTCTTTTTGCTGATTTTTCTGTTTTTTATATTCTCATTAAAAAGTGTACCGGATTCTCATATCAGTCAGATGGAGTATTTGATTATGTTTTACACTATAATCACTATTCCAATGTTTTCCTGTGAATATAATTTTGGAAGGCTTGATTTGTACTTGGTAGCAATATCAATAATTGCGGCTGTCTTATTTGTGAAGGAAAAAAGCGAGTGGTTATTTATTCCCTTATCCATGCTTGGCATAATGGTTCATCAGGGATATGCATTTATGCTCTATAACATTATTTTAGTGTTTTTGATGTATCAGATTCTTTCAAAGTCAAAGGAAGAAAGAAAAAAATATATATGTATTTTAGTGATAAGTTTATTCGCTTGCGTGATGCTTTTCTTCTGGTTTGAAAAATTTAGTCACGGCAATGGAGAAATGTATTATGAAGAGATCGTTGAAGAAGCCAAGAATTTATCTTTTGAACAGGACTATCACGAAGATGTAATTGACAAAGAAATATTGGGAATAGATTTATCTTCCAGGGAAGGAATGTATGATAAGATTGCATTTACTTCTTTGGTATCCACGCTTATTTTGGGATTCCCCCTTGTTCTGTTTTTGATGCGTTTTATCAAGGGCTTTGTTCAGAGAACAGCAAAAGAAGATCGATTTAAATATTATTTAGTAGCAGCAGGACCGTTAACTTTAATTCCCATGTATTTGATGAAATGTGATTATGGTAGATGGACCTATGCACTATTGGCCTATTATTGTATTATGTTTATTTCGTTAATGGTAAAAAAGGACGCTTATGTATTGGCTTACATAAAAGATTTTGCATCAAATATAAAAGGCAAAAAAATATGGGCGACGTTTTTATTGGCTTACTTACTGCTATTCCAGCCAATACTTGATATTAGTGTCAATGAATGGACCGATCGTTTATCGGCAGTTTTAAACGATACAATTATGCATTGGTGGTAGGAGATAAATATGTCAGTGGAAGAAAAGAAAATACGACAAATAATGATTGTGGCTGCGTTGGCTATTATTCCGTGTGTGTTGTACTTTTATAAAGGAGAAATTAATCGACAAGATACAACGGTATTTGCTCTTTCGTATAAGTATGGATTTATTTCAAGAGGACTGTTAGGAACTATTTGGCAATGGGTGGATAAAATAGTTCCGTTTACAGTAATGAACTTCTGGGGAATTTTAAGATTATCTCAACTTGTGACCGTTGTTTATTTTTTGAGCTTGTTAGGATTTTATTATGTAGTATTAAAAAAATCTCCAAAGAATAAAATAAATCAAGTTGGATATTTGCTTATTTTTTTATCTGTATTCTGTTATCCAATGTTTTTGACATTAGAAAATTTTGGCCGGTTGGATGAATACTTGATGATAATAACCCTATTATCGCTAATTCTTTTGATAGAAGAAAAAGTAGAGTGGTTGATAATTCCACTATGTATACTAGCGATGATGTTGCATCAGGGCTACGTTTTCTTAGAAGGAAATATTGTTATGGCTTTATTGTTTTACAAAGCGATGAAGAATAAAAGTAAGAGGAAAAAATACCTGTGTATTTTTATAATAAGCGCAATCGCAATTCTGGTTTTGCTTATCTATTTTGAGTTATATGGACATGCAAATAATGCAGGTGTATTTGACGAAGTGGTTACTAATGCGAAGTCATTGTCACAAGATGGAAATTCCTATTCCGAATCTTTGGTTAATCACGAGATTCTAGGAAAAGATGTATATGGGGAAGAACAATGGTTGCGAAAAATGAACTATTGGGAAGCTCCTTTTGTTGCACTTTTTTTCTGGCCTTATTTGGTAATCGGAGGCTATTTTATAATTCAGCTGTTGAAAAAAGGCTATGGATTGGATGAGAAATTAGGGTATATTGTGGTAGCATTGGGCAGTACTACAGTTTTGCCAGAGGTGCTATTGAAAGTAGATTTGGGACGTTATATTTTTTCTGTATTCTTTTATTATATTGCTATTGTCTTAAGTTTAATTGCCATGAGGGATTTGCATGTGATTTCCATTATGGACACTATCACAGGGCGACTGAAAGAAAAGATGCCAATGGCAGAGTTAATTGTGGTATATCCATTAATCTTTATGCCGTTGTTAGATGTTCATACTAGTCAGATGATTTGGGATATTTGTTTTGCCATTTGGAATGCTTTAGGAATCCCGATACAATAATTTTAAAAACAGATAAAAGAAGTGAACAATAGCAAGCGGTTTTATTCTTTTAGATATTGCTTCTATCATTTGATTTAGGATAGTATTTTTTACAAATAAATATAATCATTCCACCGATGAAAACCACCATTGCACTCCATATAAAGGTGGATGGAATTACTCCTATATAGGGGTGTAACCATATAGCAAACGGCTTTAAACCTTCTCTTATGGGAGTCTCAATTAAATAAATGCCAAATACCATTGAGGATAATTTGGATAACCGAAAAGCTCTTTCTTTGGAAGGGGCTTTTTTTTCGAATGCATACTTTGCAGTGATAAAAACTGCACAGATAAATATGCTTATGAGACTGCTTTGAAAAATGCCTTTATCGAAAGATGTAAAATCTTTTGCCTGGAGGTTGTATATGCGGGTGAAAAAATAGGTGGAGGCTAAGGATAAAAGGCCAAAGAGCCATAACCATAAAACGGGTTTCGCAGTGCGACAATCGGACTTCAAAAATTTAGAAATGCCATAGCCCATCAGAGGATAAAACAAAATAATTTCTGTAAGTGGAATGGATAAAAAACTGTTTAAGCCCCAGTCGTTGTGAAATAATTGTAGAATATTTGGCAGGGAACCCAGGAGCAGGTTTAATACAAACAAAAAAGTGTAATGAGATTTTTCCATATGACTTGCCAATATGCGAAGGAAGGGTAGACATAACAAGTAGGCAACATATGCGTAAAGATACCAGTAGGCAGGTATAACCTGTTTGGTACAGAGAATATAAAAGAACTCACTTAAGTCAAAATGATATACACCAGTGTAGCATTTATAAAGATACATAAAAAAAGAAGCGACAAAAAGAATGAATACTATTCGAAGAATTCTTTTTTTGAAAAGATCCCTTAGAGATTCTTCTTTCCCCAGCAGCAGTGCGCCGGAAATCATAAAAAATAAAGGAACCGGAAGTTCACTGGTGATAATAGCAAACAAATATCCTAAAGTTTTCTCCACGGGAGAATCAGTATAGGCATATACTAAAACACCATATTTGCCTGTATGTAAATATACTACACAAAAGATGGCGATAATTCGTAGTGCGTCTAAATAGGATTGTCTTTTTCCCAGATTCAAAATGGTTCTCCTTTATGTATACAAAACTCTTTATATTATAACATAATTCCGGCATTAATTATTTTGGAAAAAGAGAAGAGACTTTGTTTCTGCGCATTGGATATCCCCTCAAAATATGATATAAATATATAATGGATTGAAATATAAATGAAATAATGTTTAAGGAGATTATTATGTCATACAAAGAGATTTATGAACAGTGGTGTACCGATGAGTACTTCGATGAAAAAACCAGAGAAGAGTTAAAGTCGCTTACCGATGAAAAGGAAATTGAAGACCGTTTTTATCGTTCCTTGGAATTTGGTACCGGTGGACTTCGTGGAGTAATTGGTGCGGGAACAAACCGCATGAATATTTATACCGTTCGTCAGGCAACTCAGGGTCTTGCCAATTATATTATTTCCCAGGGTGGTCAGGAAAAGGGCGTTGCCATTGCATATGATAGTCGTATTATGTCACCTGAGTTTTCAAAGGAAGCTGCTCTTTGCTTAAATGCAAATGGTATTAAGACCTATCGTTTTGAATCTCTTCGTCCCACTCCGGAGCTTTCCTTTGCAGTTCGTGAATTGGGATGTATCGCAGGTATTGTTGTAACAGCAAGTCACAATCCCCGTGAGTACAACGGATATAAAGTTTATTGGGAAGACGGTGCACAGATTACACCTCCCCATGACAAAAACATTTTGGCTGAAGTAGCAAAGGTTACAGATTTACATGACTGTAAGACTATGAGCCGTGATGAAGCCAGAGAAAAAGGATTGTATGTAAACATCGGTGAAAAAATCGATGATGCTTACATGAAAGAATTAAAGAAACAGTCCATTCATCCGGATGTTATTCGTGAGATGGCAAAAGACTTTACCATTGTTTACACACCTTTAAACGGAACAGGAAACAAGCCGGTTCGTCGTGTGTTAAAAGAGCTTGGATTTGAAAAGGTATTCGTAGTACGTGAGCAGGAAGCTCCCGATGGAAACTTCCCTACTTTGCCTTACCCCAACCCGGAAGATCCCAATGCATACAAGCTTGCTTTGGAACTTGCTAAGGAAGTGGATGCAGATATTATTTTGGCTACCGATCCTGATGCAGACCGTTTGGGTGTATATTGCAAGGATACAAAGACCGGAGAGTACGTATCCTTTACCGGAAACATGTCCGGAATGCTTATTGCAGAATATATCTTAAGAGAGCGTACCTTGGAAAAGACCATGCCCCCTCATCCGGCATTGGTAGAAACCATCGTTACTACAGATATGGCAAAGGTAATTGCTGCAGATTATGATGTACATTTGATTGAAGTATTAACCGGATTTAAGTTCATTGGTGAACAGATCAAATTCTTTGAGCAGAATCAGTCTTATCACTATGTCTTCGGTTTGGAAGAATCCTATGGATGTCTTGCCGGAACCTATGCAAGAGATAAGGATGCCTGCGTAGCAGTTATGCTTCTTTGCGAAGTTGCTGCATTCTACAAGAAGCAGGGAAAGACTCTTTGGGACGCTATGCTTGATATGTATGAGAAGTACGGCTATTTCAAAGAAGGTCTTCATACCATTACCTTGAAGGGCATGGACGGAGCTGCTCAGATTCAAAACATGATGGATAAGGCTCGTAAGAATCCTCCTATGGAATTAGCAGGATTAAAGGTGGAAGCTGTTAGAGATTACACCAAGGATGAAAGAAAAGATGTTAAGACTGGTGAAGTTACTCCTACCGGATTGCCTTCTTCCAACGTTTTGTATTACGAACTTTCCAACAACTCATGGTGTTGTATCCGTCCTTCCGGAACAGAGCCTAAGATTAAGTTCTACTTCGGTGTAAAGGGTGAATCTTTGGAAGACAGCGCTCAGAAATTAGATGCATTGAAAGATGCTTTGATTCAGTTTATGAGTTAAAAGGGGATACAAATAGAAATAGATAAAGGCAGAAATTTTTTATGTCAGAAAAGATATTAACCGTGGTGGTTCCTTCTTATAACGAGGAAGAATCGATTCCTCTGTTTTACGAAGAAATGATTCGGGTTTATGATACAGAATTAAAAGATAAAATTGATTTGGAATTTCTCTTCGTGGATGACGGCTCCAAGGACAGAACCATGGAAGTAATTCACGAATTGAATAAAAAAGATGACAGAATACATTATGTTTCCTTTTCCAGAAACTTCGGGAAAGAAGCTGCGATTTATGCAGGGTTGGAAAATGCTGCCGGCGATTATGTAGCCATTTTGGATGCGGATTTACAGGATCCCCCGGCACTTCTTCCGGAAATGATTCGTATCGTGGAAGAGGAACATTATGATTGCGTAGGCTCCCGACGGGTTACCAGAAAAGGAGAGCCTCCCATCCGTTCTTTTTTCGCCCGACAGTTTTACAAGCTTATGGCGAAAATCTCTCAGGCAGAAATCGTAGATGGCGCCAGAGATTTCCAGTTAATGAACAAAAAAGTGGTAAATGCCATTTTATCCATGGGAGAATACAATCGATTCTCCAAAGGAATTTTTGGATGGATTGGCTTCCGCAAAAAATGGTTGGAATATGAAAATGTGGAACGTGCGGCAGGAGAGACAAAGTGGTCTTTTTGGAAACTCTTTCTCTATGCCTTAGATGGAATTATCGCATTTTCTACAGCACCCTTGGTAATATCTTCCATTATGGGTATGGTGATGTGTCTCGTGGCTTTTTTGGCTATTATTTTCATCATTATCAAAACCCTGGTGTTCGGAGATCCTACCTCCGGATGGCCTTCCATGGTTTGTATCATTGTTTTGATTGCGGGAATTCAGCTTTTAAGCATCGGTATTTTGGGACAGTATATGGCGAAGACTTATTTGGAAACCAAGAATCGTCCCAAGTATTTGATTGAGGAAGCAAAGTTACAGGATAAAGAGATTTTATAAAGGAGGCGTGAATATGCCGATTCCAAAAATCGATATAGAAAAATCAAAAGAAGCACTTCAAAAGGCAGCAGGAACCGTTACAGAAAAGGTGAGCGAAGCAGCAGGTACGGTTTCGGAAAAGGTAAGTGAAGCAGCCGGTACCGTGTCAGAAAAATTTTCTGAGACCATGGACAGCATGGGCAACGACAACGGATTTAATCACCCGGATGAATTCCGTGACGGCTTTATGTTACATGGTCCTTTAGCAAAGGAAGGCTACGACTGGTGGTGGCATTCTTTTACCGGTCGAAACGTAAAAACCGGAGAAGAAAAGTCCTTCTTTATTGAGTTTTTCACCATCAATCCCGGCTTGGGCAAAGATGAGCCGGTATTTGGTCAGTTGCCTGGTAACAAAGAAGCAGGGATTCGTCCCAGCTATATGATGGTAAAAGCCGGTGCCTGGGGTGAAGACGCGGCTCAGTTACATCGCTTTTTTGGATGGGATCACGTTACCGTTAAAGACGAAATTCCTTTTATGATTAGCGCAGAAGATTGCTTCTGCTCCGAGACTAGAACCATGGGTCGGATTGAACTTTCCGAGGTGGATGTGAAAAACCATCCGGAGTATTTATCCGATGCAGGAAAGATGTTTTGGGATTTACAGATTGATAAACAGATTGCTTTCAATGTGGGCTACGGTGCAGGTTGGGCCCTTCGCGAGATGGAAGCATTTCAGATGTTTTGGCACGCACAGGGTATGAAAACCGCCTATACGGGAACCGTGGTATGGAACGGTGAAGAGTATAAGGTTTCTCCGGAAAACTGCTACGGATACGCAGACAAAAACTGGGGAAGTGATTTTACCAGTCCCTGGGTATGGCTCACTTCCAACAATATGGTTAGTAAGCTTACAGGAAAGCGCCTGGAGAATTCCGTTATTGATATTGGTGGCGGAAGACCCAAGGTTGGACCTTTTGCCATTGAAGGAAAGTTGCTTTCTGCTTTTTGGTATGAGGGAGTACCTTATGAGTTTAACTTCTCAAAATTCTGGACTTTGACAAAGACGAATTTCAAAGTTTTGGATAAGCGGGAACGGGTTGTTTGGCGTGTGGAACAGGAAACTCCTATGAACATGATTAAGGTGGAGATTTCCTGTCAAAAGAAAGATATGTTAAAGGTTCGATACGAATCTCCAGACGGAGGATTCCGTCACACCAATCTTTGGAACGGTGGAACCGGAGAGGGAACCATTCAGCTTTACCGCAAAAATATTTCCATCAAGAATAAATGGGAATGGGAACTAATCGATGATATCGAAGTAAAGAATGTGGGCTGTGAATACGGTGAATATCCCAAGGGAACGGTTGAGCCGGAAGTGCCCAAGGAATTAAAAGATAAATTTGAAAAATAAAAACGGGGAGGAGGCAAAACGCTTCCTCTTTGCCGCGTTAAAGGAGGCTAATATGGACGTATTAAATTTGGAACCAAAGGAAGTATTTCGTTATTTTAAAGAAATGTCAGATATTCCCCGTCCTTCCTATAAGGAAAAGGCAATCAGCGATTATTTGGTAGCTTTTGCCAAGGAACACAATTTAGAATATTACCAGGATGGACTTTTCAATGTCATTATGATCAAAGAGGCATCTGCCGGTTATGAAGATAAGCCTGCCATTATTTTGCAGGGTCACATGGATATGGTTTGCGAAACCGCACCGGGATGCACCAAAGACATGGACAAAGAAGGTTTGGATTTGGTAGTGGACGGAGACTTTTTGTCAGCAGAAGGCACTACCTTAGGTGCCGATGACGGAATTGCCGTTGCCTATGCTTTGGCACTTTTATCAGATGATACTTTAAAACATCCCCGCTTGGAGTTTGTGTGTACCGTTTCTGAAGAAGTGGGAATGGATGGAGCCAGAGAAATCGATTGCTCTATGTTAAAGGGAAAACTTCTTTTGAACATGGATAATGAAAAAGAAGGACAGGTTTTGGCCAGCTGTGCCGGTGGCGGAACAGCCCGTATTCACTTCCCTGTAGAAAGAGAATCCGGTTTGGCAGATGGTGAAGTAGCAGTAGAGATTGCTCTTCTTGGTGGCCGCGGCGGACACTCCGGAGATGAGATTGATAAAGGAAGAGGAAACGCTTCTATTTTGTTGGGACGGGTACTTCGTCATGTCAATACAAAGGTAGATTTTAAGTTAATTTCCATTAGCGGTGGAAGTAAGGATAACGCTATTCCTCGCGAAGCAAGAGCAGTTATTGCAGTTTCAAAAGAAAAAGTGGAAGTTGTAAAAGAAAAGGTGGAGGCTTCGTCTAGTGCCATTGCATTGGAGTTTGCAAAAACAGATGCCGGATTGAATGCAACCTGTAAGGAAGTAGAAGCAAGTTTTGCACCTTTTACAAAAGAGTGCAGCGATAAATACATGTTATTGTTAGCCTCTTTACCAAATGGAATTCGCAGAATGTCCAGAGATATTGAGGGCTTGGTAGAGACTTCATTGAATCTAGGTATTAACCATACCGAAGAGGACAAGGTGGTAATCGGATACTCTGTCCGGAGTTCTGTAGGTACCTCCTATATGGCTTTGGTTGAAAAATTAAAATATATCTGTGAAGGTATGGGCTGTAGTGTAGAGATGTACGGTGAGTACCCTGCCTGGGAATTTGTGGAGGAATCCAAGTTCCGTGACAATCTTCAAAAGGTGTACAAGGACATGTTTGGCGAAGAACTTAAGATTTGTGCCATTCATGCCGGTGTGGAATGTGGACTTTTGTCAGCGAAGATTGAAGGATTGGATGCCATTTCCATGGGACCGAACATCTATGACATCCATACTCCTGAGGAGCGTTTGTCCATTTCTTCAGCGAAACGCAGCTATGAGTTTGTTCGAAAAGTAATTGAGGAGATTTAGGATTTCCTTTATACTTTAATTGATATGAAATAACATTTTGGGAGGTGTTTCTATGCGAATTGGACTTTTGACCAGTGGTGGGGATTGCCAGGCATTAAATGCTGCTATGCGTGGCGTTGTAAAAGGTTTGGCAAACAATGTGGACAATCTGGAAGTATATGGATTCTTTAATGGATATAAGGGTTTGATTTACAGTGATTATCGTCTGTTAACCAGTGCGGATTTTTCCGGAATCCTTACAAAGGGTGGAACGATTTTGGGATCTTCTCGTTGTCCTTTTAAAGAGATGCGAACACCGGATGAAAATGGTTTGGATAAAGTGGAAGCAATGAAATCCACCTATTATAAACTGAACCTGGATTGCTTGGTTGTTTTAGGCGGAAACGGTTCCCAAAAATCAGCAAATCTTCTCCGTGAAGAAGGCTTAAATGTTATTCATTTACCCAAGACCATTGATAATGATATTTGGGGCACGGATATGACCTTTGGTTTTTACAGTGCTATCGATGTAGCCTGTGATGCCATTGACCGTATTCATACGACAGCAGCTTCTCACAATCGAGTATTTATTGTAGAAGTAATGGGCCACAAGGTTGGTTGGTTAACCTTGTATTCCGGAATTGCATCCGGTGCAGATATTATTTTGCTACCGGAGATTCCCTATGACGAAAAGTATATTATCGAAGCGATTAATCGTCGTCACAGAGAAGGAAAAGGCTTTACGATAATTGCTGTTGCTGAAGGAGCTATTTCAAAAAAGGAAGCAGAACTAACGAAGAAAGAGTTGAAAAAGAAACGGGAAAAAGAAGCTCATCCCTCTGCTGCTTACCGAATTGCAAAATTGGTAGAAGAAAAAACCGGAGCAGAGGCCCGTGTAACGGTGCCCGGGCATACCCAAAGAGGAGGAAGCCCCTGCCCTTACGACAGAGCTCTTTGTACCAGATTGGGTTCTGCAGCTGCGAAAGCGATTATCGATAAAAAATACGGAAACATGGTTGCCATTATCAATGGAGAAACCAAGCTGGTGCCTTTGGAAGAGGTTGCCGGAAAATTAAAAGGTGTGGATCCTAAGTGTAAGATGATCAGAGAAGCCAAATTCATGGGAATCAGCTTCGGAGACGAATAAAAAGATTCGAATAATTCTTTGGACTCCACAATAGAAAAGAGGAAGTTTCATGTCTTATATGGCATTGTATCGAAAGTTCCGACCTCAGGAATTTTCGGAAGTAAAAGGTCAGGATCATATTGTGACCACATTGAAAAATCAAATAAGAACCGGCCGTATCGGACATGCCTATTTGTTTACCGGGACCCGAGGAACCGGTAAGACTACTATGGCAAAGCTTTTTGCCAAGGCAGTGAACTGTGAGAGTCCTTTGGAAGACGGAAGTCCCTGTGGAGAGTGCCCTTGTTGTCGGGCTGCCAATGAGGGAAATTCCATGAACGTAATCGAATTGGATGCCGCTGCCCACAACGGTGTGGATGACATTCGACAGATTATTGAAGAAGTTGCCTATCCTCCTTCTCAGGGAAAGTATAAGGTCTATATTGTGGATGAGGTACATGAGTTGTCCGGTTCTGCCTTTAACGCATTTTTAAAGACCTTGGAGGAGCCACCGTCTTATGTCATCTTTATTCTTGCTACGACAGAGGTGCACAAGATTCCCATTACCATTATGTCCCGTGTACAGCGTTATGATTTTCGTCGAATCACCATCGAGACCATAGCTGCAAGACTTCGGGAATTGTGTGATGCAGAAGGGGTAAATGTTGAGGACAAAGCCCTGAATTACATTGCAAAAGTGGGAGATGGTTCCATGAGAGATTCCATTTCTCTTTTGGATCAGTGTATTGCCTTTTATATTGGTGAGGATTTGACCTATGACAAAGTGTTAAAGACTTTGGGAGCAGTGGATACGGAAATCTTTTCCAAACTGCTTCGTGCCGTGGCATCGCACAACGCCAACGAGGCCATTGCCATTGTGGAAGAGGTTGTGATTCTCGGTCGTGAATTGGAGCAGTTCGTATCGGATTTTATCTGGTACTTGCGAAATCTTATGTTGCTTTCCGGCGGGGAAGATATGGAAGACGCATTGGATATGTCTTCAGAGAATCTGGCTCTTTTAAAAGAAGAGTCCCATATGGTAGAATTGGACGTGATTTTGCGTTATATCCGAATTATGTCGGAGTTGGCAGGTCAGATGAAATATTCTTCCCAAAAGCGCGTACTTTTGGAGATTGCCATTATAAAGCTTTGCTCCCCTCAGACAGAGGAGGATTTTGGTTCGATTTTGGACCGTATTCATCTTTTGGAACAAAAGATGGAAGAAGGAATTCCTATGATGGCGGCGCCCATGGCCCAGGCTTCCGGTGGAAGTGCTTCGGCTGAGCCGGTAAAGAAAAAGGAATTTCCCAAAGCGGTAGGGGACGATGTAAAAAAAGTCCTTCGGGAATGGAAGCAAATCCTGGCTGAAAGCGACAGCGGACTGTTGCGAAGCTTTTTGGGAAAAGGAAATGCCACTGTAGAAGAAGACGGTTCCTTTGTTTTGGTATTTGATGCCCATGAGGCAACGCAAAAAACAGCTTATGATACCTGTTTGCTTCACGAAGGCGAAATCAAAAAAATGATAAACGACTACATGGAATTGGATTTCCCTGTAAAATTCGTTTTGAATAATTCCGGAGTGGACAGTACAAGGATTTATCCTGATGCGCTGTCTCATTTCCAAGAAGAAAACGATATTCAAATAGAAGTAGAAGATTTTTAAGGAGGATGAATCATGGCAAAAAGAGGTGGATTTCCCGGAGGAATGGGAATGCCCGGAAATATGAATAATCTGATGAAGCAGGCACAGAAGATGCAGCGTCAGATGGAAGAAAGCCAGAAAGAATTAGAATCAAAAGAAGTAACTGCAGCAGCAGGCGGCGGTGCAGTTAAGGTAACAGTTTCCGGTAAAAAGGAAATTGTTAAAGTAGAATTACAGGAAGAAGTCGTAGATCCTGAAGATATTGAAATGCTTCAGGACTTGATTATGGCAGCCACCAACGAAGCTCTTCGTCAGATTGATGAAATCTCTCAGGCGCAGATGTCTCAGATTACCGGCGGCCTTGGCGGTTTGATGTAAGGAGAATCCGGTGGAATATTACAGCCAGCAAATATCACAATTGATTGCGGAGTTGTCTTCCCTTCCAGGTATTGGTTCAAAGTCAGCCCAGCGTTTGGCGTTTCATATTTTGCATATGCCACGGGGGGATGTAAAGCGACTTTCTGAGACCATTTTATCAGCCAGAGAAAACGTTCGGTTTTGTAAAGAATGTTTTACCCTTACGGATCAGGATGTCTGTCCTATTTGTGGGGATGTGAAGCGTGACCACAAGACCATTATGGTAGTGGAAGATTCCAGAGACATGGCAGCCTTTGAACATATGAAAGAGTACAAAGGGGTTTACCATGTGTTACACGGAGCGATTTCCCCCATGCAGGGAATCGGACCGGAGGATATTCGTTTAAAAGAATTGATGAGTCGATTGCAGGGAGATGTGGAAGAGGTCATTATCGGTACCAACTCTACCTTAGAAGGTGAAACAACCGCTATGTATATCAGCAAACTCATTAAACCCACCGGTGTAAAGGTGAGCCGAATCGCCAGTGGTGTGCCTGTAGGCGGCGATTTGGAAAACACGGATGAGATTACCCTTCTTCGCGCCCTTGAAGGACGAACAGAATTGTAATTTCTTTCAAGAATCGGTAAAGAATTTCATAGAAGTTTCCGAAACATATTACAGAAATGTCCTGTGTTAACAGGAGAATATGTTTGGCGGAAACGGATTTCAAAAGAGCCAAAGCAAGGATGCTTCCATTTGCGGAGGTTCTTTTTTATGCAAATAAATGAATTGAAAAATCTTACATTGGCAGGTGCCAATCATCAGATAAATCACGAGATTACCCAGACTGGAAATCTTGTCAGCGAGGAGACAAAAACCAATGCTCCTCTTCGAAGCATATCTTTAAAAGATCCATTTTATGAAAAAAATGATTTAAAACAAAACAATGCGGCAGAGGATTTTTCGGAAGCGGATGCCAGTGGTCTTTCCGCAAAAGAATTGAAAGACCGCATGGTGTTAAACTCCGAAAATATGACAAGGGACGAGCATGATTCCCTAAAAGAAGAAGGCTATGACCCCATGAATATGGAGGAAAAGGACTTTGTAACCATTGCGGATAAAATTCGCGTGCAGTTGGCAAAGGGTGGTATGGATGTCTCTGTAACAGGTGGGCTTTCTCTAAGTGCCGCTTCGGATCCTGCTATGGAAAGAGCAGTGGATAACGCCATGAAAAAGGCGGCTGAAATTTCCGAACTATCCGAAGACAATATGCTCTACATGGTAAAAAATGATTTGGAGCCAACCATTGAAAATATCTTTGCTGCGGAATACAGTCAGGGCCAGGGCGCTATCAATCCCGCAGAAGGAAATGCCATTGATTTTTCAAAACCGGAAATGGCATCTCTTTTGGAGCAGGTGTCGTCTGTTATTACCGAAGCTGGATTTGAAGCAGATGAAATGCAGTTGCAAAACGCTGCTTTGTTAATTGGAAATGAAATTCCGGTAACGGAAGAGACAGTAAGTTATTTCAATGTACTTCAAACCGGTGAATTATTGTTAGATGATAATCAGGTTGCAAAGGCGATTATAACTTCTGTGGAAGAAGGAAAGATGCCGGAAGACGCCTATCTTTTGGAAGGATTTTCTCTTTATGATGAAGCGGTGGAGATTCAAACCTATTTTCAGGAGACTCCGGTGGAAGAAATCGCTGCAGCATCAGTAGAAAATGACAATGTAAAGGCACAGCGAATGGTAGCGGAAATCCGTTTGATGATGACGGTGGAAGCAAACTATTCCATGTTGAAGCAGGGAATCACCATTGATACTACAGACTTGGAAGCTTTGGTGGAAAACTTAGAGGCTCAAGAAGAGGAAACCATTACCGAGACAAAGGTCTCAGAGGTTTTACAGATTAAGGAAGAAATTTCTTCTTATCCCATAGATTTGTTAGGTGGATTTTCTACCAAAGAAAGCATCGATCAGGCTACGCTTACAGATGTTAAAAGTGCCGGAGAAAATCTTCTTTTGAAGTATCAGGCTGCCGGAGAACGTTATGAAACCATGCAGACGGAAGTGCGAAAGGACTTAGGAGACTCCATTAAAAAGGCATTTGAAAACGTGGATGACATCCTGGAGGATTTGGGATTTGAGGCCACAGAGTCCAATGAACGTGCCGTTCGTATTTTAGGATACAACTCGTTGGAGATTACAAAGGAAAATGTTTCTTTGATGCGCTATGCGGATGAGACAGTGCAAAGTGCTTTGAAAGCCTTAACACCCAAAACTGTTTTAACTATGATTAAGACCGGTTACAATCCTTTGGATATGTCATTGGATGATATTATGAAAAAGTCAAAGGAGATTTCCGGTGGAACTGCAGGGGGAGCAAATGATACCTCCGGAAACAATGGGGGGAATTCTTCAGCTCAGAGCGAGGAAGAGAACTTTGCAGAATTTTTGTGGAAGTTGGAGCGTCAAAACGGAATTACGGAAGAACAGCGACAGAGCTTTATTGGTGTATATCGCTTGATTCATCAGGTAGAAGAATCCGACGGAGCGGTGATTGGTCAGTTAATCAATCAGGGCGCGGAAGTTACCCTTCGCAATATGATGGGAGCTGTTCGTACCAGAAAGCATGAAAAGAGAGAGTATGTGGTGGATGATGATTTTGGTGGCGTGGATTCCGTGACTTCATCCCTTTCTATTACACAGCAGATTGAGGCAGCGTTTTTCACTATGCGCACATCGGATGCGGGAGAAGCGATCTCTCCTTCTAAGATGATGCAGTTCGAAAACGAAGATGCATTTATGAATATGAATCCGGATGAATTTGCCCAAGCATTGGAAAACATGGATTCTGATCGTGTGGAAGAGGCAGCGTATACCGCGGAAGAAATCAATCGTATGCAGCAGGCGGTAGCATCAGAGGAAAAGGTATATCAGATGTTGCAGCAAATGGATTTCCCCACTACGCCGGCATACTTGGAAGCTTGGAGTCAGTATTTAAACAATCGAAATCAGATGTTTAAAAACATGGCGAAAAATTTAAATCGCGAAGGTCAGGTATTCTCCGAAATCGGCAACAATTTAGACTTGGATAATCTGGATTTGGCATTGCAGACCACTATGGAAGATATTATTGAGGCCATGGGTGAAGCATCCAAAACACCGGAGGAAATGGCGGAAGCCCAGGAAAAATTGGCAGAAACCGCAGAAAATGTTATGCGAAATATGTTGGTGGAAAAAGACGTTTCTTCCATTGATGTTCGTGGCATGAAAATTACAGTAACCCAGCTTCAAATGTTGGGACAAAAGGCTAGGGAAACAGAGCAGTTTGCCATCCCCATTATGGTAGCGGATGAATATGGAAATATGTCATTAAAAATTGTGCGCGGCAAGGATGAGGACAAGGGTCAGGTGGACATCACCTTTGATATGGAAACCACAGGTGCTGTCTCTGCCACATTTAAGTATGAAGGAAATTCTTTGGATGGTAATTTGACTACATCCAGTCCCCAAACCAGAGAGTTGTTATCCTCTCAAATGTCTGCCATCGCAGGCGCCCTACAGGAGGCCAGTGATATGCCGGTGTCCCTGAGTTTTGGATGGGATTCTACAGTAGATGCCAATGCCATCTATGAAGAAAAGGAATATGATTTTGAAACCACGACGGAAAAGAGAAGCATTCAGACTACAAAACTTTATGGAATCGCCAGAGCCTTTATCCAAACATTAGGAGAAATCGCATCTTAATAAAAACAAGTGAAATTTCACATTAAGTTTTAAGGGAAGTTTCCGATATATAAATTGAGACAAAGGATTGTCAAAAGAATGCATGGAAGCATTTTTTATTTCTATGCAACTTTTGACAATTTTTTTATGAGTGAGGTTCGTTTATGAAAGTAAATAATAATATTTCAGCAGTAATTACTAACAATCAGTTACTTCGTACAGAAGATTCTTTGGCAAAGTCCATGGAGCGTTTATCTTCCGGATTAAAGATTAATCATGCAAAAGATAATCCTTCCGGAATGGCGATTTCAAATAAAATGCAGGCTCAGATTGATGGTTTGGATCAGGCATCTAGAAATGCTTCTGACGGAACCAGTGTTTTGGAAACCGCAGACGGAGCTTTAAATGAAGTTACCTCTATGCTTCAGAGAATGAGAGAGTTGGCAGTTCAGGCAGCCAACGATACAAACTCACAGTCAGAAAAAGAAGCCATCCAGGTAGAAATTGATAAATTAAAAGAAGAAGTAAACCGTATTTCTTCTACTACCGAATTCAATACCAAGTCTTTGTTAAACGGTTCTTTGGACAACCGTGTTTACGCTGAAAATGTTTCCCGTATTCAGATTTCCGAAGAAGTGCCTTCCGGAGTATATGAATTTACCATTGATTCCGCAGCAACACAGGCAAATGTATCCGGTGGAACGATTCCTGCTTCTTTGGCACATTCCGGAGTTGTTGAGATTAACGGTTCTCAGGTACAACTGACAGCAGGTATGTCACAGGAAGAGGTTTACACCGCCCTTCGTGATGCAGCAGAAATTGGTGAAGCTTATCTCAGCGGAAGCGTATCCGATCCCTTGGATTTCAACAGTACCGCATACGGAACAGGAGCTTCTTTAAAGATTACAGTTAGTGATGCAGACCTTGCCGCTGAGTTGGGACTTTCCGTAGATACTACTTCTATGGGTGTGGATGCAGAGATTACCTTGGATACCAACAGTGCATTTGAAAAAACTGCCACAGTAAAATATGAGGGAAATAAGATTACGATGACAGACGTAAGAGGATTTGAAATTTCTCTTATGTTGGATGCCGGTGTAGATGCAACCAACGACCCGGAAGGTAAAAATGGTGTGATTAGCTTAAATGTAACAGATATGGGTCCTATGGTACTTCAGATTGGTGCCAACGAAGGACAGCAGATGAGTGTAAAGATTCCTTCCTGTGATACGGAAAGTTTGTATATCGATACTTTGGATGTAACTACAGTAAATGGTGCACAGCGTGCAATTTCCCAGGCGGATGCAGCTATTGCATCTGTAAACAAAGTTCGTTCCGCATTGGGTGCTTATACCAACCGTTTGGAATCAGCTACCGCCAGCTTGAACGAAACTTCCGAAAACATGAACTCTGCGATTTCACGAATTTCCGATGTGGATATGGCAACAGAAATGACAGAGTATACCCGATTAAATGTATTGTCACAGGCTGCAACATCTGCACTTTCTCAGGCAAACGAACTTCCTCAGATGGCATTGCAGTTGTTACAGTAAGGAGCGTCTAAATGACAAAAGAAAAGATTTCAGAATTTAAACTTCGCATTACGGAAAGCAATCGGACGCAATTAATTGTGGTCCTATATGAAATCTATTTTTCCTACATAAATGATGCACTGGATCTCTTGAATCAAATGGCAGCAAAAAGAACAAAGGAGCAAACCGATGATTACGTAAAGTCCATTCGTATGGCTTCTATGGTGCTTCGTCATTTAAAAGAGGATTTAAATTTTTCCTATGAGATTTCAGGGGAGTTGTATTCCCTTTATGATTTTTGTGAACGAAAGCTGGCAAAGGCAGGTTACTCGTTTTCCAAGGAAGCTCTTGAGGAAACCCTTTCGGTAATGAAGCCTTTGTGTGAGAGTTTTCGGGAGGTTGCAAAGGAGGATACATCCAGTCCTATGATGCAACATACTCAGAAAATATCCGCTGGTTACACCTACGGAAGACATGATGTGACCGAGTCTGTGGCCATGGAAAGCAATCGTGGTTTTTTTGCATAATCAAGTGATAAGTTGAAAAGTATCGGAGATATCCTCCGGTACTTTTTTTGTGAAAATCTAACAATAATATAGGTTTAAAATCTTAAAAAACAAATAAAAAGATGTGGAAACGAAAAAAAATGATTGAAGATTTCGTAACGCCAAACTATAATGTGCTTATCCGAGCAAAACAAATCTTAAAAACCGAATAAATCAGGTTTTAATCCCTTTTTATACAATTGAATATGGCTAAGAGGAGGAAATATGCATGATTTTTCGTTGCTAATCTGCGATGAAGATTCCGCTTATGTAAATGCGCTGTCCGAGTATTTATGCGGACGAAAAAAGCGAATCTCCGTTGTTGTACACACGCAGATTGATTCTTTCTTAAATGGCACTGGTCATTTCGACCTGGCGCTTCTAGGGAAGACGTTTTTAGAAAGTTATGAGTCACAGCATCCGGACTATGAAATAGATCGAATGTTATATCTTTCGGAAAATGTTGGTGAAAATCTCACATCATATGATATTTTCTATAAGTTCCAAAGCATGTCTAATCTTAATGATACTATTTCTAAGCTTCGATACGAAAACCCGCTATGTGGAAATTCAAATCAATGTACTGATTTTATTGGAATTTATTCTCCTATTTATCATGATTTAAGACTACCGTTTGCGCTGACCTTGGCTCATGTTATGTCCAAAAAGCAAAAGGTTCTGTTTCTGGATTTGGAGGTCTTTAGTGTGCTGCCAAATCTCTTAAACAATGTAAATTTTGATAAAAGTTTTACGGATATTGTCTATTTGATGGAGTCTCAGGGAGATGACTTTCAGCTGAATGAGCATGTTGTCTTTTATGAGGATATTGCCATACTTCCGAGTATCAAAAATCCAAAAGATCTATTTTTAATTCAAAATGAAACATGGATGAATCTGTACAGATTAATTACAGCTTCAGGATATGGTCTGGTAATTTTGTTTGACCAGTTGTTTCCCTATGCAATCACGTTGTTCGAAGAAATGAGTGAATTGGTATTGCTGGGGAAACAGGAGGCCTTTTATGGATATACCATGAAGCGGTGTGAGGAGTTTTTCTCAGAAAAGGAATTGTCGGAAAAACTTCATTTGGTGGAATTGAATATGTCCGCAGCACAGTTGCGACGCGATTCCTATAGTTTAAGCAGTTTGATGGAAGGAAATCTAGGAAGTTTTGTTCAAAATGAGTTTAAGAGAGCGTCTGCGATTTCAAATTATTAACAAGATGGATTTTACCAGAGAAGTTGGTGATGAAGAAATACGGGAGCTGATACGGGAGGAAATCATTCTACTGGGCCATGAGGTGAACATGACCTTAGAAGAAAAGTTGAATTTAGAACAGGAAGTGTTTAATTCCCTTCGCAAGTTAGATGTTTTGCAGGATTTATTAGATGAGGATGACATATCCGAAATCATGATAAATGGTGCAAACAGTATCTATATTGAAAAAAATGGAGTAATTGAAAAGAGTAATTTGACCTTTTCTTCAGAGGAAAAATTGTACGATGTGATACAGCAAATTGTATCTATGAATAATCGAATTGTAAATGAAAGCAGTCCCATTGTTGATACCAAGCTTCCGGACGGAAGTCGGGTAAACGTGATTCTTTCGCCTATTTCACTGGATCATGCAACCGTTACCATTCGAAAATTTCCAAAGGAAAAGATTACCATGGATAAGTTGATTGCCTGGTCTTCTCTGTCCCCTGAAATCAAAGAATTTTTAGAAAAAATAGTAGTCGCCGGATATAACATTTTTATCTCCGGAGGGACTTCCAGCGGGAAAACCACTTTTTTAAACGCATTGACGGAGTTTATTTCAAAGGATGAAAGGGTGGTTACCATAGAGGATTCTGCGGAGTTGCAGGTGCATGGCATTGATAATCTGATTCGTTTGGAATCGAGAAACGCCACCTTAGAAGGAAAGCTGGAAGTGAAAATCAGAGACTTGGTGAAGGCGGCTCTGCGCATCCGTCCCGATCGTATTATTGTAGGAGAATGTCGTGGGCCTGAGGCTTTGGATGTGTTACAAGCAATGAATACCGGACATGACGGTGTCCTTAGTACGGGGCACGCCAATTCCTGTAGGGATATGATATCCAGATTGGAAACCATGGTACTTATGGCGGATGATGTGGATTTGCCCATTGCGGCCATTGATAAACAGATTGCCTCCGGAATTGATATTTTGGTGCACTTGGGTCGGGTTCACAATGGTCAAAGGAAGGTAATGGAGATATGTGAAGTATTGGAGTATCGCGATGGAGAGGTAGTGCTTCTTCCCTTGTTTCAATATGAGTATAGAGAAGGACAGGATGTATGGAACAGAGTTGGCACGTTACGGCATACAGAAAAATTAGAGGCTTATTTCACAGAAATTTGTATGGGTATCAAATAGGTCCAAAAGATATTTTTTATGTGCTGCTGTTAAGTTTGGCTTTAACGGCCTTGGTATCATTGCTGTTTTACAACAGTGTTTTCGGGGTTGTCTGGCTTCTCCCTTTTGGAGTGTTGGTTTACGGATTGTATTTAAGCTATTTGCAAAAAAGGCGATATGAACGAATCAAAAAGGAGTTTCGTGAGGTGTTGCTTTCTGTGGCAAATGGCTTGTCAGCAGGGATTTCTGTGGAAAATGCTTTTGTGGATGCGGAGCGCAACATTTGGATTTTATTTGGAAAAGAGGGGGTGTTACAAAAGGAATTGTTTCGCCTTAACCAAAAGGTACAAATGGGCACGGCAATCGAAAAGCAGTTTTACCGGTTGGCAAAAACCATTGATATGGAAGAGATGAATACGTTTTCTGAATTGTTTTTGTATGCCAAAAGAACCGGAGGTGACTATACCAAGAATCTTAGAAATCTTGCACTTCGCATTGATGAAAAAATTGGCATGAAAGAAGAGATGGAAGCACAGATGGCGGAGAAAATGTTGGAATTAAAAATCATGGCAGCGGTGCCAATTGTAATTCTTTTTTACTTTCGAATAACCGCCTATGATTTTTTGAAACCCATATATGAGAGCGCAGGAGGAAAGTGGATCATGACCGGTTGTGTGGTGTTGTATCTGTGCTCGGTTTTGTTAGGGGTATATATCGTCAGACATACACTGGAGGTATAGATGACAAAAGATAAGATAGTAAAAATTGCGGTAGGAATGATGATTTTTGGTCTTGTTCTTCAGGGAGGAATGTATATAAAGAACAGGGCCGGCATTACTGCTGTATCCCGCCCGGAAACGGGAGAGGATGATATAGAAATAACGATGAGGGTGAAGGGAGATGATTTTAACGAGGAAATAACCTTTACGTTGGATGAAGAAAAACCGGAGGACAGGGAGGTTACAAAGCTCTTGGAGCAGGCGAAGGAAGAAGCAATGAGGGATTTTTTAGGAGAAAATTCTGCCTTCGACTGGATTCAAAATGATGTTGTGTTAAAGGAGAATTATTTGAATCAAGCTGTCCAAGCGCAATGGAAATTTGAACCGGAGGGGATTGTTTCTAAGGATGGTAGTCTGATGTTGGAAAACGTAAAAGAAGATACCACCGTTACTTGCACTTTGGAATTAGGTGCATACGAGAAACAATTGCTGTATACCTTTCCTATTGTTGTGAAGAAACCGGATATACATACAACGGGAGGAGTGCGGTTTTTTATAATGAAGGCTCTGGAAGAGGAGAATCAAAAAAGCGCCAATCAAGAGGAAATGATACTGCCCCAAGTTGTTGGAGATTTGAAATTACAGTGGATGGAACCAGTTTCTTACGTGGGATTTCAGATTTGTTTTGTTGGGATTATTGGGGGCATCCTTTTGTTGGCTGCGCAAAAAATCGACGAGAGGAAAAAAGAAGAAGAAAAGAAAACAGTATTTGTAAAAGACTATCCGGACATTGTAAGTGCTTTGGTACTTTACATGGGAGCCGGAATGAGTATTCAGGGTGCCTTTTCGCGAATTGGGGAGAATTATAAACGTAAGAAAGCTTCTACAAACAGTAGAAAGCCGGCGTATGAAAACATCCTTGTGTTAAACAGAGGGCTATCTGATGGAAGGGATGTAAAAGATTTGTTTGAAGAGTTCGGAAAAAACAGTCATCACCCGGCTTATAAAAAACTATCCTTACTTTTAGTTCAAAATCTGCGAAAAGGTAATGAATACTTATTGGAACAGTTGGAAAAAGAGGAACAGAATTTATACGAAGAAAGACAGCGAAAACAAAAAACGGCGGGTGAGGAAGCATCCATGAAGTTACTCCTTCCTTTGGGAGGTTTGTTGATTATGGTTTTAATCATTGTGGTGGTCCCGGCGTTTTTTCGGATTCAGATTTAGGAGGGTTTGGATGAAGGATTATTTACGGTTTAAGTGGAATCATTATATGTGTTATGAGGATGCCATAGGGGTAGTGGAAGTAATTTTGATTTTAGTGGTTTTAATCTCTTTGGTTTTGATTTTTAAAAATAATATTACGGATTTGGTGAACGATATCTTTAAAACCATTTCCACAAACGCAAAGAAAGTATGAAAAAAGCCAGTGTTTCTGTTTTCTTGGGATTGAGTTTGGCTTTGGTCATGTCTTTATTTTTTTCTATGACGGAGGTTGTACGCTTTGCAGCTCTTAAAGAAGAAGGGAAAAACGTGGCAGGGCTTTCCTGCCTGTCTGCTTTTGGAGAATACAATCGCCCCTTGTGGGATGATTATAAGATTTTGGCGCTGGATACTTCTTATGGATTGGATACGCAAAGTACAAAACTGCTGCAGCAAACCATTCTTTCCTATGTGGAGGAGGCTTCAGCTATCGACGGGGCGAGGGTGGATTTCCTTCAAATGGAGGTAGAGGAATGTGAGGTTTCCGATACGGTGTATTTAACAGATGGGGAAGGTGCGGCATTTATCAAAGAAGGTGCCAAGTGTCTGGCAGCGGAACTTACAGAGGATGTGGTCCAATCCCTTTTGGAAGAGTGCAGCAGTTGTGAAAGTGCGTCCCAAAAGGAAGTTGATGTGGATGATGTGCTATCCAACACACAAAAAAGTCTAGATAACATCACGGCAGAGAATACGGAATCCGAAGAGAATGGAGGATCAAAAGATAGTTCCGCCGATGGGGGAGAAACATCGGGAGAAGGAAATTCGGCTGCGGGAGAAGATTCCGGAGAAGAAAAGTCTGAGGAAGAAACCAAATCAACGGACATTATTGCCACCATCACGGATTTAAAAACAAAGGGCGTGTTGGCCCAGGTTGTTTCGGAGGAAAAAGAACTGTCAGAAGCAAGCTTTTCTACGGAGGCTTTTTTGTCCAACAGAGAATTAAACAGTGGAACGAAAAGTCCCGGTCAGGTAACGCTTTCAGAACGAGCTTTATTTCAGTATTATTTGACGAAGCATTTTTCTTCCTACGAAGAAGTGTTGCATGAAGACGGGATGAAATACGAGCTTGAGTATATTTTGTGTGGGAAAAACACGGACCGGGAGAATCTTGCCGCCACAGTCGAGCGGTTGCTTTTTATACGGGAAGTGGAAAATTTGATTGCTTTAAATTCCGATAAAGCTAGGGTGGCAGAAGCGAAATCTATTGCAGCTGCGGCTACTGCGGTTTTGATGCATCCGGAATTAGAGGAAGTAGTAAGTTACGGCCTTTTGGTGGCTTGGGCATATATGGAAAGTGTATTGGATGTTCGGTTGTTATTAGAAGGTGGAAAGGTCCCCTTTATCAAAACATCTCAAGAATGGACTTCCAATCTCAGTGAATTGCCAACGTATTTAGATGTGAATGTTAAGGCAAAGGATTGTGAAAGAGGTCTTTCCTACAAACAATATTTGTTTGGTCTTTTTACGCTAGAATCCCAAAAGAATATTTCTTACCGCGCCATGGATTTGGTGGAGGAGGCCCTTCATCAAAAGGAGCATTATGACCATGTTTCCTTGGATCTATTTTTGGTAGAGGCAAATATCAAGATGACACTATGCTCTCATCCCATGTTTTTGGTGTTTATTCCCCTGTATCAAAAGGATATTTCTCTGTATGAGTTTTGTTATGAAAAGAAAATGACCTATCTATAGGGAGGAGGTTTATAAGGGTGTCTCCAAATCTTTTTGATTCAAATAAAAAATCATCTTTTGTTCTTGTAAATGGAACGACAGACAAAACAAATAAAAATTACAGTCTCTTCTTGCGGAAAATCAAAGCAAATATGTTCCCGTGGAGACACCCTTATATTCTTTCTCCCAGATTATCGGGAAGTTATACCGTAGAGGCAGCAGTGTTGGTCCCTATATTTTTAATCTTTTCGATGTTGATTTTGTTCGTATTGAAATCCGTATATACCCAGTGGAAGGTTGGGATTGTTTTAGATGAGTTGAGCCAAACGGCTGCAGTTTACAACAACAGTCTCTTTACAAAGGAAAGCATCTATGGTCTTTTCTTGGCGGATTTGAAAAAGGATGATGTGCCGATGGACTTTGTGGAAGGTGGTTATTTGGGGTTTGATTTCAGCGAATCCTATGTGGATGAATATCGGGTGTGTTTGGATGTGACCTATCGTTTACAATATCCCCTTATGTTTTTGGGAAACCGGGGATTTATCATTCATCAACGGAGGTGCGCACGTATTTGGAATGGTTTTGATCCCAGTCAAAACAAGGACGGGGAAGCCTATGTATACGTGGCAAAATACGGGACGGTCTATCATTTGTCTAGATATTGCAGTTACATTGATCCGACCATTCGCAGTGTGACAAAAGAGGATTTGCCTAAGGCAAGAAACAGTAGTGGCTCTAAGTATAAAAAATGTGACTGCTGCAAAGGGAATCAGGATTGTTACTATATTACAAGCTGGGGAGAATGCTATCACAGCGACATCTCATGCTCTGCGTTAAAGCGGACCATCTACCGGATGAAGTTACAGGAAGCGGAGGAATCATATTCCCGTTGCAGTAAATGCGGATGATAGGAGGAAAAATGGAGATTGGATGTTTGACAGGACTATTGTCTTTATTGGCAATTGAAGATTTTCGCAGCAAACAGATTCCTGTGGTTCCGGTGTTAGGGTGTGGGATTTTAGGTGTGATTTTTCACTTAATCTATCAAACAAGAACCATAGGAGAAATTATTGGTGGTTTGCTGATTGGATGTGTTATGTACGGGATTAGTGTTTGTACAAAAGGAAAAATAGGAAAAGGAGATGGGATTTTGTTTATGGTGACCGGAGTGTATTTGGGATTTTGGCTAAATCTTTTGTTGCTGTGGCTTTCCTGTGTAATTGCAGGAGTTGTGGGGGTTGCCATAGTTATCTTCAGAAAAAAAGGACGTCACTATCAAATCCCCTTTGTTCCCTTTGTTTTAATATCTGAAGTTTTGTTATTAATGGTGGGAGGAGGAACCTTTCAACTATGAAAATGCAGGGAAGTTATACGGTGGAAGCGGCGGCCGTGTTTGGGTTGATTATGGGAATCATTCTGTTGTTATTCCTGCTGGGGTTTCAAATTTATCATGAAACGCTAAATGAAATCTATGATGGTAAGGATGTAATATTGGAAGATCCCGGAGAAAACTTTCGCAGGTTTTCTTTGGGAAAGGAACTGTTGGAGGAGGTGTTGCGTTAATGGATATTTCTTATAAGAGAACTCCCAACGAGAACTATATGATTATAGAGGGAGAACCGATAGAAATTGGATATGTGGAAAAAATGCTGAAAGAAAATACGGTGGAGGTTTTGCTGGGATTTTATACCATGGAGATGAACGGATATTTACAGTTTTGGTATGAAATCTCCGGAAAGAAATCTCTTCGGGATTTTTTTGAGCAAGAAGGTGTGAGCCGGGAGAATCTTTATCTTGTGTTTCGTGGGATATCTCAGGCCTTTTTGCGCCTTTCCGAATTTTTGATTCAGGAGGATGGGGTTTATATGGATCCGGACACGGTCTTTTTAGAAAAAGATTATCAAAAAGCCAAGGTATATCTATGTTATTGTCCACTGCACCATTGTGATTATTTGGAACAGTTGAGAAGTATTATGAAATATATCATTGCGGCGGTGGATCACAGACAAGCAGAGATTACGGAACTGTGTTATAAGATGTTTGCCATCACGGAACAGTCGGTGTTTTCTTTGGCAGATTTGTTGGCATGTTTGGAAGAGGTAAAGCCAAAGCCAAAGGAATTGGAAAGCACGGATATTTTAGAGGCAGCCAGAGAAGTTGGGGAAGATTTCTTTGATGAAATGGAAGAGGAAGAAACTGCTACTGGTTTATTTGAAAAAATAAAAGAAAACTTTAGGAAGTGGCGGAAAAAATTCTTCTATAAAAAGGAGGAGCTGTTTCCAGAGGATGACGAGATGCCGGATTTGGAGTTTGAGGAAGTGGAGTGCGCCACAGAGACGGTTCTACTGGCAGAGAATATGAATTTTTGCTGTGGAAAACTTATGTATGAAGGTGGCGGCAATGGGGATAAAGATTATATTATTTCTCATAGTCCCTTCCGGATTGGTTCTAAGGAGGGAGGAAACGATGCCGTTTTGCATTCTTCAGTAGTCAGCCGGTATCATGCCAAAATCTTTAAACGGGATGGCATCTACTATTTGGAAGACTTAAACAGTAAAAATGGAACCTACTTAAACGGACAGATGATTAGCTATCATGAAGCCATGCCGTTAAAGTCCCGGGACACGATATCTTTCGCGGATGTAGTGTATCGCGTTGTATAAGAAAAAATTGATTTTCCATCGTAAAAAAATTATACTTAAAACGTTAGGAAAAGTTTTCGTCATTTGCAGTTCGTAGCTTGATTTGTAAATGATAAATCCTGATGAAAAGCATGAATCCTTACAGGAGCATTTATGAAGATTAATATTTATTACGGTGGACGTGGGGTGTTGGATGATCCCACCATCTATGTGATTAAAAAAATGGAAGATGTTTTAATTGAACTTCGGGTAGAAGTTCATCATTACAACATCTATGAGTATAAAAATGAAATATCCACCCTTCCGCAGACTTTTAAGGATGTGGATGGTATTATTCTTGCAACCACAGTGGAATGGTTGGGAATCGGCGGATTCATGAATCAGTTTTTGGATGCATGTTGGTTGTATGGAGACAAAGAAAAGATTTCTTCTATTTATATGCAGCCCGTAGTAATGTCAAAGACCTATGGTGAGCGAGAAGGAATTCTTACCTTGGAAAATGCATGGGAGATTTTAGGTGGTCTTCCCTGTAATGGTCTCTGTGGTTATGTAGAAGACCGGGCAGAGTTTGAATCCAATCAGGAATTTGCCCACATTATTGAGAAGAAGGCGGAGAATTTATACCGCACCATTTCTCAAAAAGCAAAGGGTCTTCCCACTTCCAACCAGGCGATTACCCGATCTGTGCTTCGTTCTCAGTCTATGGAGTTGACTCCCCAGGAAAGCGAGCAGTTATCGGTATATGCGTCAGATGATTCCTATGTAAAACAGCAAAAGGAAGATATTATCGAGTTGTCTTCCATGTTTCGAAATATGTTGGGACAGCAGGCAGAAGATTCGGAGACAGAGTTTATTTCAGCCCTCCGTTCTCATTATCGTCCCAATCCGGAAATTGCCGGAAGATATTTATTTGCAATTGAAGGGAAAGAAAAGCCTTTGTTTGTTGCTGTGGACGGAGATGATATTGTATGTCACTACGGCCAGGAAGAGGATTACGATGTTTACCTCAAAGTGCCTTATGATGTTATGAACCATATTGTTTCCGGCAGAGAGTCCTTTTACCGTGCCTTTACCGTTGGGGATTTAACAGCCAAGGGTGTAATGCGATTACTACAGGGACTGGACAAGATTTTCCCTTTTATGGAATAGGAGGAAGACATGAAGAAAGAAGACTGTATTTTTTGTAAACTTGCAAACGGAGAAATTCCTACCAACAGTATTTACGAGGATGAGGATTTTAAAGTGATTTTGGATGCATCTCCTGCCACCAAGGGACATGCACTGATCCTTCCAAAGGAACACTTTGATAATATTTACGAAGTGGATGATAGCATTGCTGCAAAGATTTTCCCTTTGGCAAAGAAGTTGGCTACAGCAATGACAAAGAAGTTGGGATGCGACGGCTTTAATATTTTACAAAATAACGGAGAGGCAGCGGGTCAGACCGTGTTCCATTTACATGTTCATTTATTGCCCCGTTACAAGGATGAAAAAGCGATTTTGGAATGGGATCATTTGGAGTTTTCCGATGAAGAGATGGCTGAGATTCGCGATTCATTAAAAATGTAAAGCTACATCTCGCAATAGAACATAAACAAAAAATAAAAAGCCTTATCACGTTTTGCAGTGATAAGGCTTTGTTTTTTACAGGCAATCGATTAAATCCACAATGGTTTTAATGGGATCGGCTTGTTTGCTCTTTGACATTGCGTCGATGTAGCGGTCTTTGTTTTCGTATACTTCTTTTACGGCGGAAAGAAGCGTTTCTTCCGTAATCTGTTCCTCTTCAATTACATATGAGAATCCTTGAGATTCAAAGGAACGGGCATTCAAAATCTGATCCCCTCTAGATGCGTTCAGGGACAGGGGAACCAAAATATTTGGCTTTTTCAATGCCAGCAATTCACAGATGGCATTGGCTCCGGCGCGGGAGATTACCACATCTGCAGCCGCAAACAAGTCCGGAAGTTCGTCGCTGATAAATTCATACTGAACATAGCCAGCAGTGTTTTCCAATGAAGCATCCAGATTTCCTTTCCCACAAAGGTGGATGATTTCAAAGGTGTTCAAAAGTTCCTTCAAGGAACCTCGAATGGCATTGTTTACAAATACAGAACCTAGGGAGCCACCGATAATTAACAAAATGGGCTTTTCGCCTTTTAATCCGGTAAAGGCAAGTGCTTTTTCACGGGAGCCTTCCATTAATTCTTTTCGGATAGGGCAGCCGGATAGGACTGCTTTATCTTCCGGAAGATATTTTACCGTTTCCGGGAAGTTGCAACAAATCTTTGTGGCACCCCGCATCGCAATTTTATTGGCAAGCCCCGGTGTGATATCAGATTCATGAATGATGGCCGGGATGTGAAGTCGTTTTGCTGCAAGTACAACGGGAACGGAAACAAAACCGCCTTTAGAAAATACCGCTGAGGGTTTTTCTTTTTTTAGGATTCGTTTCGCCTCAAAGTATCCTTTTATCACACGGAAAGGATCGGAGAAGTTTTTCCAGTCAAAATAACGGCGCAGTTTTCCAGAGGAAATGCCTACATAGGGAAGACCGATATCTTCAATAATTCCCTTTTCCATTCCTTCATAGGAACCGATGTATAAAACCTCGTATCCTCTATCCTTTAATTCCGGAAGAAGGGCGATGTTTGGTGTTACATGTCCGGCTGTTCCGCCGCCGGTTAAAATGACTTTCTTCATATATAAATACCTCTTTTGAGTTTTTAGTCTTTTTCAATCTTACCCCATACCATAAAAAAGTCAAGAAATGATGGCATTGGAGAGAAGTATCGAAAACTTTCGTAAGTATTCGTTGGGAAGTTTCTCCATATCTGTTGAATTTTATTGAAATTCCTACAATCTAAGGATAAAATGGAAAACGAAAATCGTATTTAAGTTTTTATATAAGGAGTGACGTATATGCTAACATGGAATAATCTTGATAAATTAAACTCTTTTAAAGAGTTAGAGACATTAAAGTCTCAGGTTGAGTTAAAGTCCGTTATGGCTGGTGCAAACGGTGCAAAGCGTGTAGCTGATTATCGTGTACCTATGTCAAATGGCATGGTTTACAGTTTCGCAGCAAAGGAAGTGGATGATAAAGTATTATCTGTTTTATCCGACCTTTCCAAAGAAGCTCAGTTAACAGAAAAGTACCGGGCATTGTACAACGGTGAAGTAATCAATACCGGTGAAAAGCGTTTGGTATTGCATCAGTTAACCCGTGGTCAGCTTGGTGATGACGTGGTAGCTGACGGTGTAAACAAAAGAGAATTTTACGCAAAGCAGCAGGAGCGTATTGCTGAATTTGCAAACAAAGTTCATGCCGGCGAAATCGTAAACGAAGCTGGTGAGAAGTTTACTTCTGTTGTTCAGATCGGTATCGGTGGTTCTGACCTTGGTCCCCGTGCAATGTATCTTGCACTTGAAAACTGGGCAAAGGTAAACAACACCTTTAAGATGGAAGCTCATTTCATTTCTAACGTAGATCCTGATGATGCAGCAGCAGTTTTGAAAAACGTTGATGTTGCTCATTCTATTTTCATTTTGGTTTCTAAGTCAGGTACTACTTTGGAAACTTTGACCAATGAGTCATTTGTAAAAGACGCATTAAAGAATGCAGGATTGGATGCTTCTAAGCATATGATTGCAGTTACTTCTGAGACCTCTCCTCTTGCTAAGAGCGAGGATTACTTGGATGCATTCTTTATGGATGATTATATCGGTGGTCGTTATTCTTCTACATCTTCCGTTGGTGGAGCCGTTTTGTCATTGGCTTTCGGACCGGAAATCTTTGCTCGTTTCTTAAACGGAGCTGCAGCAGAAGATGCTTTGGCTAAGAACGAAGATGTTATGAAAAACCCTGCTATGTTAGACGCATTGATTGGTGTTTATGAACGTAACGTTTTAGGATATGAGTCTACTGCAGTATTGCCTTACTCTCAGGGTCTTTCCCGTTTCCCTGCTCACTTACAGCAGTTGGATATGGAATCAAACGGAAAGAGCGTAAACCGTTTTGGTGAAAAAGTAGATTACGTTACCGGTCCTGTTATCTTTGGTGAGCCCGGAACAAACGGACAGCACAGCTTCTATCAGTTGTTGCATCAGGGAACAAACATCATCCCTCTTCAGTTTGTTGGATTTAAGAAGAGCCAGATGGCAACAGACGTTGTAATCGAAGGCAGCACATCTCAGCAGAAACTTTGCGCAAACGTTGCAGCACAGATTATGGCATTCGCTTGCGGAAAAGATGATGACAATGCAAATAAATACTTTGAAGGAAACCGTCCTTCATCCATTATCGTTGGTGATCAGTTAACACCTGAAACCTTGGGTGCACTTCTTGCTCACTTTGAAAACAAGGTTATGTTCCAGGGATTCCTTTGGAATGTAAACAGCTTCGATCAGGAAGGTGTTCAGCTTGGTAAGGTGCTCGCAAAGAAGGTTTTGGCTGGAGATACCACAGACGCTTTGGCATCTTATGCAGAGTTGTTAAATATTTAAAAAAATTGTTACATTACATAATTGGACGCATGGGTAGAAAAACTGCTCATGCGTCTTTTTTTACAAAAAAATCGGCTCCAAATTGTCAAAACTTGACAAAAAGCATTCCGATTGTTATAATTTGCCCGTAACAAAAATGTAACAAATGAAATATTTTTGGAAACAATTTGGAGTATTATGAATTCAAACAAACATTTAAGTAAAAGAATAGTCGTGGCATCTGTTGTTGCAGCCTCCTTAATTGGAAGCCTTTCCGCAACTCAAACAGACTATGCAGCAGAGACCGTTGTAGAAGCCGAAAGCGGAGTAACCGCAGGTATCATTACTACATTGACTACGGTTCAGGCTGATGCATTTGCGAATGCCACTTCCATTGCGACCGAAACAGAGACTGAAGTTACCGTTGTTGCAGAAAGCGAAAGTGCAGTTGATTCAGAGTGGGCAAACCGCCTTATGGCAAATGTGGATGATTATTTATCCATTCGTGCTGAAGGATCTGAAGATGCTGAAATCGTAGGAAAATTATACAAAGGAGATGTAGCAGAAGTTGTGGCTGAAGGCGAAGGCTGGACACAGATTTCTTCCGGAAGTGTTACCGGCTATGTTTCCAATGATTATTGTGTATTTGCCAATGATGCAAAAGAATTGGCTTCACAGGTATGTGAGACAAAAGCTACCTCTTTGACCGCAGGTCTTCGTGTTCGTGAAAGCGCTTCCGAAGATGGAAAGATTCTTACGGTTATGCCGGAGGGAGATACTGCTGTAGTAAATACAGAAGCAGAAGCGGTTGATGGCTGGGTTGCAGTTTCTTATGATGACTGTGAAGGTTATGTAAAAGCTGATTATGTAGAAGTTGCTGTTGAATACGGTGAAGCAATTTCCATTGAAGAAGAGCAGGCAATCATTGCTGCTCAAAAGAAAGCAGAGGAAGAAGCTGCCGCTGCAGCAGCCGCTGCTCAGACCACTGCAACCACTACCACTCAGGGTTCTGCCGTTGCAGCAAGTTATGATGACGTTACCCTTCTCGCTGCATTGATTCAGTGTGAAGCCGGAAATGAATGTTATGAAGGTCAGCTTGCAGTTGGTGCTGTTGTAGTAAACCGTTTAAGAGGCGGTGCTTACGGCGGATCTATTTATTCTGTAATCTATGCACCTTCTCAGTTTGGTCCTGCAGGAACCGGACAGGTGGCAGCTGTAGCTGCAGCAGGTCCTAGCGGATCTTGTATCCAGGCTGCACAGGAAGCGTTAAACGGTGTTTCCAATATTGGTGGATGCACTTGCTTCCACAGAAACGATGGTCGTGCCGGTATCGTAATCGGAAACCATGTATTTTATTAATGAATATTATATGGAATTGAATCCCGGATATAGGAGATGAAAGTCTTCTGTATCCGGGATTTTTTAATGAAACAATTTGTAAAATTTGTGGCAAAACATGGTGGCGAATTGTTGATACCCTATTTCAAATAGAGTAAAATATTGGAAGAATTAATAATAAGGGAGGATAATATATGCCAGCATTTATTTTATTAGTAATTGTTATTTTAATTGTTATCATTTCTTGTATTCGCATCGTTCCTCAGGCTCATGCCTATGTAGTGGAACGCTTGGGAGCATACAAGGAAACCTGGTCAGTAGGTCTTCATTTGAAAGCCCCTTTGATTGACCGCGTTGCAAAAAACGTTAACTTAAAGGAGCAGGTAATTGATTTCCCGCCCCAGCCCGTTATCACAAAGGATAACGTTACCATGCAGATTGATACGGTAGTTTATTTCCAGATTACCGATCCCAGACTTTACTGCTACGGTGTGGAAAATCCTATTATGGCCATTGAAAACTTAACGGCTACAACCCTTCGAAATGTAATTGGTGATTTGGAATTGGATGAGACTTTGACTTCTCGTGAAACCATCAACACCAAGATGAGAGCATCTTTGGATGTGGCTACCGATCCTTGGGGTATCAAAATCAACCGTGTGGAATTAAAGAACATCATTCCTCCGGCAGCAATTAAAGATGCCATGGAAAAACAGATGAAGGCAGAGCGTGAACGTCGAGAAGCCATCCTTATCGCAGAAGGTGAAAAGAAATCTACCATTCTTATTGCAGAAGGTAAAAAAGAATCTGCAATTTTGGATGCAGAAGCGGAAAAACAGGCTGCAATCTTACGAGCAGAAGCAAAGAAAGAAGCTACAGTACGTGAGGCAGAAGGTCAGGCAGAAGCGATTCTTAAGGTTCAGCAGGCAAATGCAGACGGTCTTAAGATGTTAAAAGAAGCAGGAGCGGATGACAAGGTAATGCAGTTGAAGTCATTGGAAGCTTTTGGAAAGGCAGCCAATGGACAGGCAACAAAGATTATCATTCCTTCCGATATTGCCGGTGTTGCCGGACTTGCTACTTCCATCGCTGAAGTAATCAAAGAAAAATAAGAAAATCTTTGGAGAAACCGCTTTTGACAAGCGGTTTCTTTTTGTATAGACTTAAGGGAAAGATTACAAAGAAAGAAGTGAAAAACATGGACTTAAAAGGAAGAAATTTTTTAAAACTTTTGGATTATTCGCCGGAAGAAATCACCTACCTGATTGACCTTTCAGCAGAATTGAAGGAGAAGAAAAAGAAGGGGATTTTACACGACGAATTAAGAGGAAAAAATATCGCTCTTATTTTTGAAAAGACATCTACCCGTACCCGTTGTTCTTTTGAGGTGGCAGCCTCTGATTTGGGAATGGGTTCTACCTATTTGGATCCCACCGGTTCTCAGATTGGTAAAAAAGAAAGCATTCGCGATACTGCAAGAGTGTTGGGAAGAATGTATGACGGAATCGAATACCGTGGATTTGAACAGGAAATTGTGGAGGAGTTGGCAAAGTATGCCGGAGTTCCGGTTTGGAACGGACTTACCAATGAATTCCATCCCACTCAGATGATTGCGGATATGCTTACCATTCGTGAGCATTGTGGCACTTTAAAGGGATTGAAATTTGTTTACATGGGAGATGCCCGTTATAACATGGGCAATTCTTTGATGGTGACCTGTGCTAAGTTGGGTATGCATTTTGTAGCATGCACCAACCCCAAGTATTATCCTTCCGATGAACTTGTGGCAAAGGCAAATGATGTGGCCAAAGAGACAGGTGCTACCATTACGCTTACAGATTCTGTGGAAGAAGCCTGCAAGGATGCGGACGTTATTTATACCGACGTATGGGTATCCATGGGCGAGCCGGATGAAGTTTGGAAAGAGCGTATTGAAGATTTACTTCCTTATCAGGTGAATGCCAAGGCACTTTCTTATGCAAAGAAAGACGTGAAGTTTATGCATTGTCTTCCTGCCTTCCATGACCTTGAGACAAAAATCGGAAAGGAAATCTACGAGAAGTTTGGCTTGAAAGAAATGGAAGTAACAGACGAAGTCTTCGAAGGAGAGCACTCCATTGTATTTGACGAGGCAGAAAATCGCATGCATTCCATTAAAGCCATTATGTACGCAACGTTAAAATAATGAAGATTACACCTATCTATTACGAGGAAATTGATTCTACCAATAACGAAATCAAACGATTGATTCCCCAAGGAATTTCCGAAGGGACGGTAGTGTCTGCCGGTATGCAAACTGCGGGACGGGGAAGAAGCGGTCACGACTGGACGTCGCCTCCCAATGTTTCCGTAGCAACCAGCATGGTGCTTTTTCCAAAAGAAGTAAATGTGTACCATATTCCAAGACTTACCCTTTTGGCCGCAGTGGCGGTATCCATGGCAGTAGAACAGCTCTATGGATTAAAAACTCAAATCAAATGGCCCAATGATATTTTGGTTCATGATAAAAAAATCTGTGGCATTCTTACAGAAATGGAAGCCCATAAAGGGGAAGTGGATTATGTGGTGGTGGGCATTGGCGTCAATGTTCACAACCGGGAGTTTTCACCGGATATTGCCTTTAAGGCTACATCCCTTGATTTGGCATTGGAAGAAGAAAACAGTGTAACGCCGACCCATTGCAAAGATGTGGCAGAAGCCATTTGGGAAAATTTTGCAAAGCTCTATGAAGTGTTTTTACACACCGAAGATTTGACAGAGGTGTTACACTATTATAATGAACGTTTAATCAATCGAAATCGTCGGGTTCGGGTTTTGGATCCCTTGGGAGAATATGAAGGGGTGGCAAAGGAAATGCTTCCCACAGGAGAGCTCTTGGTGGAGGCAGATGGCCAGTTGAAAAAAATTGATTCCGGAGAGGTTTCTGTTCGGGGAATCTACGGATATGTTTAAAGGAGATTATTTTGTATCAGGATAATATTGTACTTTGCGGTTCAAGCAAATACACAAAAAAGTTTTATTTAAATGAAGATTTTAACGGTCTGCCAAAACAGATCAAAGACGAATTAAAAATTCTTTGCGTATTGTACACAGAAGAAATCGGAGGAACACTGGAACTTCAGTTTGATGATGACGGAAGTCTTTCTTTGGTGACAAACGCGGAAGAAGGAGATCTTTTGTACGATGAAATCGGATCTGTTTTAAAGATTAAGCAGTTGCGCAGAGATAAGGCAGAGCTTTTTGAATCATTGGAAAACTACTACAAAATCTTTTTCCTTGGGGAGGACCTGTAAATGTTACTTACAATCGATGTTGGAAATACAAATATTACACTTGGGGTGTTTGACGGAGAAACTATGGTGGGAACCTTTCGAATCAACACGAAGATTTCCCGTACCTCAGATGAATACGGTGTGGTAATCGGCGAGTTAATGGAGTTAAACCATATCAATCGTGACGGTATCAGCAATGTAATTATTGCCAGTGTTGTGCCGGCACTGATGCATTCGTTGACCAGCTCCATTATTAAATACTTCAATGTAAAACCGATTATTGTTGAGGCAGGTATTAAAACCGGAATCCGTGTTGCTACAGAAAATCCCAAGCAAATCGGTGCAGACCGAATTGTGGATGCGGCTGCTGCGTATCATTTATATGGCGGTCCCGTGTTGGTGTTGGATTTTGGAACAGCTACCACCTACGACATGGTGGATGAAAAAGGTGCTTTTGTAGCAGGAGTTACGGCACCGGGAATTCGAATCTCAGCAAAGGCTTTGTGGCAGGATGCAGCGAAGCTTCCGGAAATCGAGATAAAAAAACCCAACAATATTTTGGCCAAGGAAACCATTTCCTCCATGCAGGCAGGTTTGGTTTACGGTCAAATCGGTCAAACCGAGTACATTGTAAAGAACATGATTCGGGAAAGCGGTTATGAAAATGTAAAGGTAGTTGCTACTGGCGGATTAGGGGGCATGATCGCAAAGGAGACGGATTGCATTGATATTTACGATCCGGACCTTACCTTAAAAGGCATGCGCCTAATCTTTGAAAAGCAAGGAGATAAATAAATGGATATGAGTATCAGACCCTTGAAGATAGGGAATGTTACCCTTAAAAATAATTTGATTTTGGCTCCAATGGCAGGTGTAACAGACCTGCCTTTTCGTATGCTTTGCAAAGAACAGGGAGCAGGCTTGATTTGTATGGAGATGGTTTCTGCAAAGGC
>JAEEGL017445361.1_pt1 | contig 65746 bp, 64 predicted proteins | sample 9134231 | NCBI WGS metagenome assembly JAEEGL01 (sample SAMN16246548, study PRJNA631951) | gut metagenome | biome: gut microbiome; feature: rumen; material: fiber-attached | host: Bos | place: Iran: Karaj | collected 2018-10
CGACCTTTACGCCGATGTTATACAAGCATGTCGCGGACCGAAGGGCGGACATAGAGAACATCAATCGCGCAAACACTCTCCTTTACCTCCAACACAAGGCAGAAGACTACTTGAAGGACCCCGACAACATCACCGCCCTGGTAGAGGAGTTGGGACACAACCAGCACAAGGAAATCTACCCCAGCGAAATGGGCGCAGGCAGTAATTTTGACGGCAGGTATATTGTAGGAATCCGCCGCGAGGACGAGAACAACAAGCCTGTCTTAAAGGCGATGATAATAGACACCGTCCACACGGGTTCGGACCTCCGCGCCGCAAAGGTAGCGGAATTGATAGGCATCTCGGCGGGGATATATACGGCGGTGGACCCCGACGCGGCTTGGGGCATAAACGGCATTTGGAGCGAGCCACTTTCAAGGTATTTTGACACGACAAATATCCCTACGGGCGCAGTGGCTATTACTACGGAATATAACAAGGCAAAATATAGAGTTAACATCAGCGATATTTTGGTAGATGCCGATCTTGACATGGGCGAGTTTGAAGTCACGGCAGAGCAGATAAATGCGGTAGCCATTGCGGCACAGAACGGCACCCTTGACCAGCTTATCGCCCAAGATGTCCGCGCCAGTAACAAGGTTGTTGCGGGTAAAAAGCTTTGCGTCGGGGGCGAGGAGGACGAGAATTGTATCGAATCGTGGGAAGGTCTGGGCGGCAAGGACGACAGCGACCTACGGTTGGTGCAAGAGTGCAACGCCGGCATGACCGAATCGTGCATGGGCGCGTTTGTCAGGGATTTAAATACCAGCTGTTCCAAGGTTGACGAGGTTTACGACCGATTCGGCGCCGCGTATCCCACGCCCAAGATCTACAACCTCACCTACGGCAGCGGCGCGGTATACACCGGCACCGTCCGCACCAAATGCGAAGGAACCCAGTTCGTCGTTAGCGATATCTCTACCTCCACCCTCACGAATCCCGTGGAACAAGTAGGAGACACCGCCTTCGGCATCACCACCCCTGGTTGGTACCAAATCACGCTGATGGGGGAAGCGGGGTGGTGGGTAAGCGGTGGTTATACGTGGGGTGCAGCAGGAGCGGGAGGCATTTTAATTACCAATACATATTATGATGTGGATACTTTATTAACTCTAAAGGGTATAAAAGGTAGCCCATGGGAAGACAGAAAAGGTGGTGCGGGCATAGCTTTGTGGGATGAGATTGTTACCACAGGTGCTCCTAAGCTTGCTGCTGGAGGTGGAGGAGCAGGTCCTGCCGTTGGTGGAGGATATAATGGAGGAGCGCGCGCAAATTATACGGGTTCCACCGCTGGTTATAGTTGGGATGGAACAACAGGGACTAATACAACTTACTGTTCTTCCATCGCCTGCAATGTTGGAGCGGTTGGAGGTAGATGGTGGTATGCCAGTGGTAATTGGGGTGGTCATGGTGGAACGGGATATTGCGGAAGCGGATATACTTGCACAACTATTGCAGGAGGAAATGCCACGGCTTCTCCTGAAAATTATTCCGCTTCCACCTATGGCAATTGGGGGACGAATACGCTGACGGGGGGAAAGGGCTATGCGTCCATAATCTATTGCGGCACTTCGGAGTCGGATTGTCCTGTTGCCTGCGGTAGTGATTCTGATTGCTCGTCAGGAGTTTGCGACTTCTCTACCGGAAGCTGTGGTGAACTTGATATTTGTGGAATTATTGCTACCTGTAACAACGGGAACAGTTCTGCTTGCGCAACGGCGTATAGCAAAGGATTTAATACCAGTTGTGCCAATTTGATTGCTTCATGTAGTGATTTGAGTTATCCGACGGCTGCCAAAATTTGCTCTTCTGCAACAAATTGCGTTGAAACTTGTTGTAGCAGTTCAAGTCTCGCATTACCTAAAAATCAAGAATATGTAGTGAGTAGCTCCATTTCCACTGCATCTAACTATTCAGCAGTTTACAATCTTGCCACAATTCCTATATGCGCAGGTCAATTTAGGTTTAATTTAATGGGAGAAGGCGGGGTATGGAGCAGTTATAGCCCAAATACTTGGAATGCTGCCGGTGGTGGGCGAATTGTTACAAAAAGTTTTACTGAAAACACTAATATAACATTTAAGGTTGCACCGGGAGGATATAATAGTTCTACCCAGATGGGTGGAGCCGGTGTTGGTATTTATGAAGGTAGCGAAATTAAAGTCGCTGTCGGGGGTGGTGGAAGTTACGGCCCTGCGGGCGGAGGATATAAAACAGGAACATTGCAAAGCGGGGGAACTTACGGAAAAGGATTTGTTAGTGGAAATACCACTTGTTATTGCAATAATTCAAATCCAAGTAATTGTGATTGGGCGTTTGGATGTGGTGGCATGGGAAATAATGGAAAATGGCCGGCTGGGCATGTTTGGGGAGGTTCTGCATTCCTTGATCCCAGCTATACGCAAGAAAGTTATACAATCGGTGGCAATTATACTCGCGATCCTTATAGCTATTCCACAGCCTCATGGGGCAATCACGGTCCGGGATGGGCAAAAATGACATTCTTAGGTAAATAAAATACTTTCTTTTAAGCATTATTCCTCCATAAACAACAAGTCGGTTTCCCCAAGGTGCCTACTTGCAAACGGGAAATAAGGTATTATCTTTTCCTAAAAGGAGAATGAAATGCCAAAGGACCAATTTGCCAAAGCTACAAAACCGCCTATCCAATACACCAGAGCCGAAGATATTCTTTCGTCGTCTTTTCACGGCATAGGTATTGCTTTATCCGTCGCCGGCACTGCGGTCTTGATAACCTTTGCCGCTCTTTACGCCGACGCGTGGGCGATTGTCTCGTCCGCAATTTTCGGGGCGTCTATGATCTTCCTTTACTCGGCCTCAACCATTTATCACGCCGTCCGCTCCGAGAGCCTTAAAAAGCGGCTTAAAAAGCTGGATCATATTGCGATTTATTACCTTATCGCCGGAACCTATACTCCTTTTATGCTGGTGAACCTAAGGGGTGCTCTGGGGTGGAGCGTCTTTGGCGTCATTTGGGCGCTCGCTATCTTGGGCACGGTTTTGAAACTTTGCAAGCCCGTGAACGGTGCGAAAAAGTGGTCGGTGGGGCTTTACCTTGGCATGGGCTGGCTGATAGTCATCGCCCTTGAGCCCCTTATTGAGGTAATGCCTTCCATAGGGCTGTTCTACTTGGTCTTGGGGGGTATTTTCTATTCTCTCGGCGTTATCTTTTATGTGTGGAAAAGCAAGAAATACACGCACGCAATATGGCATTTGTTCGTGCTGGCGGGAACGGTCACGCAGTTTTTTGCCGTCTTTTATTCCTGCATCATACCAACTTCGTAATCATAAGCAGCTCTCGCACCACGCCTACCGCGCCCGTAATGGCAAAGGACGCCTTGCGCGTGCGAGCAGCTTTGCCGGCTAAAATAAGCATTCCCAGCGCGGCAGAGTCGATAAAATCGCAGTCAGACAAATCAAAAACCACCGCCTTTTGAGTGCTTGCCGCTTCTATCTGCTTGGTGATAAGGAACATTTCCTTTTTATCACGAAAGGTAAAAGAGCCCAGTATCTTTACCCTAAACTCTGTGTTCGTTTTTTCGATTGCCGCTTCCATGGCTTTATTCCTTTAAACCTTAACCTTTAACCCGTAACCTTTAAACCTTCCTAAAAGACAAGTATATAGGTTTCCGTCCGGCTTTAATAGCCTTTTGCTCATAGCGAGTATTGACCCAGTCTGCAGGTGGATTGTTCCAGTCGCTTGAAGCCTTTGCCGTCCAAGCAAAGAAAGGCGATGCGGTCAGGTGCTGTAAGCTCCAGCGTATGTAAGTCATATCATCGCTGGCGACCCTAAGCTCCCCGCCTTTTTTAAGCAGGCGCGCCAAGGTGGGCAGGTTGCAAGGACCGATAAACCGCCGTCCCTCGTGCCTCTTTTTGGGCCAAGGATCGGGGAAGAGCACAAATATGCGAGAAAGACAAGCATCAGGCAGGGCTTCAAACAACAGTCTCACATCGTCATTATATATGCGCACATTGTCCGTGCGGTCTTGCGATATAACAGGTGTTCCTTTTGCTCCGTCATCATGTGAATCCGTAAGGTGAGCGAGCAGGCTGGCGACGCCGTTTATAAATACTTCGGCGCCGATAATGCCGACTTCGGGATTGCGCCTTGCCTGCTCTGCCAAATGCTCTCCACCGCCAAAGCCAACTTCAAGCCATACTTCCTTTGGCGTAAAAGGAAAAAGCAGGGGAGGGGTGATTTTTCCGCCGTCTTCCGGTATTTTTACTGCAAGCTTCGGTAACAGCTCATCAAGTAGCGAAGCGCGAGCAGGGCGGATTTTCTTGCCCTTGCGCCGGCCAAAAAACTTTATTTTATGAGTAGTAGCAACCATTTAAAAGTCAGTTACTCGTCATCATTTTCGCTTGCATTTTCACCGGTGTATATGCGAGCCAAATCCTTGATAACCTTTAACATATCTTTTGCAACATTAGCATCAGATATGGCGCAATAGGCTCTTATCAAATCCCGCACATCATGGCGCGTCAACGGGTCGCAGGAAAGGTCCTCGCGAGTTTCTGCCAAAGTTGGAGTAAAGGGGAACACCGTGTCCTTAAGCATGGGCTTATCCAAGCCCTCTATAAAGAACGAAAAAGGCACTCCTAAGATTTTACCTATATCCCAAAGCCGTCCAACCGTAATATGCGAAAGCCCCTTTTCATACTTCTGCACTTGCTGGAATGTAAGTCCCAGGGCTCTGCCCAATTCGGATTGGCTTACGCCGAGCAAAATCCTGCGTTGCCGCACTTTAGAACCGATGTGCTCATCAATTTTTTTGATGCTGGACATTTTTACATTGCCCCAAGTGTCCTGCCCCATAAGTTTTAAAGAACGTCTTGCCATAGCCTAACTTCTCCCAAAATATATAACCGAAGGTATTATTACAGAAAGTTTATATAGGCGCTATATATACATATTTTTATACGATAGTCAACAAAAGCAGAGTAAATAAGAACTAAAGAGTGCTTGCATTTACCGAAGTTTTGTTGTATCCCTTGCCTCCATGGTTGGTCCCCGTAGCTCAGGAGGATAGAGCGCTAGATTCCTAATCTTGAGGCCGTGCGTTCAAATCGCGCCGGGGACGCCATAAAAAAACATAAATCACCTAGTGAGCACATATTAAAAGAATAAGGCTTTTACATGCAAAAAGCCCCGCATTTACATGCAAGGCTTTCATGTTGATAAAAAACTACCGTTTAGAGCTAACGAGTCTTTTCTGAGGATTTATATATAGCTTCTATGACAGCCCTATTCTTAGGATCAACTATCTCTAAGATATTTTTCCACACAAAAAAAGGCTTATCCTTGTTATCCAAGGTATTGTAGAATGAGAGAGCTTTCTTTTTTATTTCTTCTTGTCTCATTTTTTCTTTGTGATTTGCTATTAAAACAGAAGCATCGCTTTTACACTCTCCGGCGCATATGAAAACCTGGACAGTCATTTTCTCATCGCTGTCATATCTAAAATCATCTTCTGCATAAGGTTTGCTGATAAACTTTTCAATATCTTTAAGCGTAGTATGATGCGTCTCATGGGACCCCCAAATTCCACGCCAATAGTATTCATCATAAGTGTCTCTATTTTTGTTAAGGCCTTTGCCTTGACGCGTGCTATTTATCGCTTCGGCAATTCCAGCACAGCCCGGAAATGCTGAGATCAAAGCCGCTATCTTTGCTTCTCTTGCGGCAAATTCAGGGTGATTGTCCGGTGATTTGTGCTGTGCTTTCTTTTCAAAGCATTCTCTCACTATATCATCGGCATTAGTCATATCTCTGTCGTAAATGTAAGTTGATTTTGGCGCCGGTTCTACACGATGTCCTATACGGCTTTCCGCCACCTCAATCAACATATCAATTGCTCTAAGGTCTCGTTCGGGATTGCTGGAATATTCTTTGAAAGATGAACTATGGTATAAAACTTCCCAAACGCCATAAAGAAGATTCCCGATTTCTTTCGTGGTTAACATAGAGTAATATTCTTTGCCGATTTTCCTTTTTCTTTCAACTTCTGCTTCTTTATCAAGCTCTACGGTCTCTTTGCTTGTTGAAGCAAGCAGTTTCATTTCATTGTCTTTTTCAGAAAAACAATATACGGACGGTGCCATTTTTTCCCCCATTAAAAAGTTAATACAGGGCCATGTGTGTATGACACTTTATTTCATTTGTCAACAATTATTTTAACAAATTTTTGTGAGAGACCGCAAAGGAGGTAATTGCGCCTTAATGCGTCATTCCGCCGTAGTTAAAGCCTATAACGCCCACGACAATCAGAGCGGTTGAAAGCACTTTTACCATGCTGATGTTTTCATTAAAGAACATAAATCCCACGAAGCCGAGGATTATGATGCACGCCGCCGACCAAGTAGCATAGAAAAAGCCCATATCAAGGACTTTCAGCGCCATTGCCGCAAAGCAAAAACAAAAGAAATACGCTACAAACATGGCAATCGTCGGAATTAAATTCGACAGTCCGTCAGACATTTTCATTAAAACAGTGCCAAGTACTTCAAAAATAATAGCCAAACATAAATAAGACATTTTTAATCACCTTTTTCCTACAATCTATAAACCACCGTAAAGAGCGGACACACGGCATCATTAGCCGGACCGACTTTACTTTACTTCCTTTAAAATTCTTATTTTTTTGTCTAAAAACGGCTAAAAGATAAGCCAAAAACTCTAACAAGTATATGTATATCAGATTTTACGAGCGAAGTCAAATCGGGGTAAATCAGGGGGTAGGGGAGCGGTGAAAAGATACAAGCTAAACAAAGAAAAACTCCTGCTTTTTAGCCTTTAGATTGACAGAAGCCCCCTTCTTTCAAAATAAAAGTAAAAAACAGAAGTTTTCTAAAAGCGTTAAACGGCTCTAAATCCCAGAGGAATTTTTTCCCAGCTTTTGGAGCGCAACAAAGCGGTTTTTTTATTCCCTACCGCGTTTGATTAACTTTATATTTTTTAAATTAGTCCCTGCAGGAGGTAATCTTAAATTAGCCCCTTCAAGAGGTAATAAGGATTTTTTCATTTGGCGCATTTCTTCCGAGTTGACAAGAGACCCATACAAAAATCCGTCCGAATCCATAAACGCCTCTCCATAATTTCTGTAAAGACTATGATTCCAAAAAGGCGTTTCAGCAAGTGCACTACCAATACGAGGCTTAGTCACAAAATTCTTCCCCATCCTCCACTGCTCAATTCTATCAATTTCGCTATCAGTCGCTGCACTGGGCTCTAAAGAACGAAAAGCCTTCATCGTGGCGAACAATTTTGCTTCTTCTTGAACCCAGGTTGGAAATTTCCCAAGTCTATTTTTAAAAAGATAAGATGTCTTCTCAACCTTGGGAATCTCAATTCCTTTTTCCTTCAAACGCTTTTGGGCGACTTCCAAAAGAGCTTCCACTTGGGTTTTCATCCTTTCTGTTACTTCACTGGCATACTTTTGCGCATTATCAAAGTAATCGAAATCGTGGTTAGAACATCGCACCATATTCTCATAAGCAGTCATCATTGTTACTCCAAGATCATTATTATCTCTCTTAGAAAAATCCGCAACAAAATCACCGTAATCTTTACTAGTTACAAACATAGGAACATCCTTTCAAATAAAACAAAACAAAAAACCAACAATGCTTACATTTATGGCAAGCATCGTTTATACAAAACATAATTATATTGTCTAAGAACAATTCTGTCAATGTTTTTTTATTGTATAATCCCAATACACTATTAAAGAGGTTGATGAGATGCTGGACGATAAAGATTTTGCTGTAGTCGTTGGCGATTTTATTCGTAAAGCGCGACAACAAAACAAAATGACATCAGAAGAGCTCGCTGCGGAAAGCAGGCTTGATTACTCAACCATAAGCCTTATAGAGAATGGCAAAAGGCAAGTTAAGGCTTGCACTTTATACAGGATACTTTACGCGCTTAATATTGATTTAGAGCGGCTTTTCTTAAGCAAAGATGACCGGACAAACGAAGCAATACTTATCGATAGAATCAAGAAGCTCGACGATAGTCAGATAGAAGCGCTAATTGCCTTTTTATCTTCTTTTGACATTACAAAGAAGAAGTGAAGCCAAAAGCACCGCTAACGCTAATCCAAGCGGAATAGCATTCCCGAAATCACCGTATAAAGTGCCGTTTTCTATCGCTATCGGCAGCCTTATATCCAAAACGCCCCTTGTATCCAATGGCAGGGATTCCACCACTTCGCCATAAGGGTCAATCACTCCGCTGATACCGGTAGAGGCAACTCGCACCAAAGGCAGACCTTCCTCTATTGCTCGCATTCTGGCGGCGGCAAAGTGCTGATAAGGCCCGGCGGAAGCGCCATACCAGCCGTCATAAGTAAGGTTCAAAAGCCAATCCGGTCTGGTCCCTTCTTTCTTTACCGCGGCGGGGAAAATCACTTCATAACAGATAAGCATACTGATGTTGCCGGCATAAGGTATCTCTATAAGCGAAGGGCCTTTACCCGCCGTAAAATCCCCCATTCCGGCAGTAAACTTTTCCAAAGGCAAAATCCCACGCAAGGGCACATACTCTCCAAAAGGCACAAGGTGCGATTTATCATAAGTGCCGACTATCTTTCCTTGTGAATTTATCACCACCGCGGAATTATAAACGCCTTTGTCATCTTTGCGGACCGTGCCGGATATGATGGTGAGATAAAATGGCAGCTCCTTTATAATTTTTTCCACAGTGGGAGAGCCGTCATACAAAGGGAAGGGCACTGCCGTCTCTCCCCAAATAACATGAGTAACGCCATTCTCATCAATCCCGTCTTTGGTAAGAGCAATCAAGTCCGCGAAATCTTTCTCTGCTCTCTTTTTATCCCAAGTCAATTGCGACTTAACATTAGGTTGCACAAGGCGCACGGTAATAACATCATCAAACTTCTCATCCGCGTTTAGTAGCCTTGCAAAGCCATATCCGTAAAGCCCCCCTACCACAACGCTAAAGAACACCAGAACCGCAATTACATCTGCTTTTTTCTTTATGAAAGGAATAATGGCAAGAACACCGATTAAGATCCATGTCATAAGCCCTAACCCATAAGCACCAAACAGCGCTAAGGATTGCATTACATAGTCGGACTTATCCCACGCAAGAGCTGTTAGATTCCAGGGGAAACCCGTCCATAACCACGAGCGCACCCACTCCATAAGCATAAACGCGGCGGCAAAGGACAGGATAAAAGCCCACTTGTTTTTTCTAAAGCAAAAGGCAATCAGCGCGGTTACGGCAATAAAGCTTCCTCCCCATATTCCGAAGCCTATGACTACAAGCGGCGTTAGGAATGATAAATGCGGCGCAAACAGCAATATTGCATTATTTACCCAAGCCAACCCCAGCGCAAAAAATCCAAAGCCAAAACAAAAGCCCAACATCGTGGCTTGTTTTTTGTTTTTCGCCGCAAGCAAAAGCCATAAAAACAAAATCCCCGCAAAGAACAACATCGCCAAACAGGAATAAGGCGGCATGGAAAAACTGGCCACGGCACCTAATAAAGCCGCCAATACCATGCCGCGCCACTTGGTAAGCCTACCTATAATCGCAGGCATGTTCTGCAATGTTTTAAAGCTGATTTTCATAAGGATTTTTTACCCCCAATTTTGCAAGTATCTCAACTTCTTTTGCTTCCATTTCATCGGCTTCGTCATCTTTGATATGGTCAAAGCCCGCCAAATGCAAAACTCCATGCACTAAAAGGTGCATCATGTGATCGGATAAAGTCTTGCCTTCGGCGGTAGCTTCCTCTTGGCAAGTTTCAAATGCCAAAACAATATCACCCGCAAGATAGGGCATGTTAGGCTCAAGCAACACATCTTCCTCAATGGCGGGAAAGGATAAAACATTAGTCGGCTTATTCACACCGCGATACTCGCGGTTTATTTCTTTGATGTCTGCATCGTTGGAAAGAAAGACTGATATTTCGGGAATGCCGACTTTTTTAATCCCCGCTTCTTGCCACGCAAAGGCAACCGTTTTTTGCACAGCTTTATCAACTTTAGGCAGTGCTTCCAGCCATCTTTCGTCTTGAATTACTACTTCAACATCAATATTCATCTATCTGATTCCGAATTGCTTTTTCTTGAGATTTGTCTCTGATCGTAAGCCTTGACTATTTGCGCAACCAATCCATGGCGCACCACATCATGCTCAGTAAAATGGACTATGCCTATCTTGTCAATTTTGGAAACAATCTCGAGCGCATCGGTAAGTCCGGAAGTAACCCCTCGCGGCAAATCGGTTTGCGATAAATCGCCGTTGATAACCATGCGCGAGTTTTCGCCAAGTCGAGTAAGAAACATTTTCATCTGCATAGGGGTAGTGTTTTGTGCTTCGTCCAAAATCACCATGGCATTGTTAAGTGTTCGTCCGCGCATAAACGCAAGAGGAGCAATCTCAATCTCACCCATTTCGATTTTCTTATCTACCAAATCGGCAGGCAGCATTTCATACAAAGCGTCATACAAAGGGCGCAAATAAGGGTCAATTTTCTCTTTCAAATCACCGGGTAGAAAGCCAAGGTTTTCGCCTGCTTCTACCGCGGGACGCGTAAGGATGATTCTATCAATCCTGCCCTCTAACATCAGCACCACAGCCTTTGCTACGGCAAGATAAGTTTTGCCGGTTCCGGCGGGACCGAGCCCGAACACCATTTCATAATTACCCATAGCGGCGATATACTCTGCCTGCCCTTTTGTCCGCGGCATAATATGGCGCTTGCGAGTATGTAAAGATAAATCCACATCGGGAGTAAAGTTTATAGGCTTGCCTTCGTCCCCGCCCTCGGCAAAGCGGTTAAGTGCATCAACATCGGCAATTTCAACCACGCCCTCGTTAATAGCCTTTTTATAAAGCTTATTAAGGATTTCAACCGCCGAGCGCACATTTTGCGCTTCGCCTGTAACGGATACTTGATTGCCCAGCGTTTGTATTGAGACGCCGGCTTTATCCTCTATCCTGTCCAAGTTGGCATTATGAGGACCAAACAAAACCGCCAAAGAGCGGTTGTCATCAAATTCCAAAGTCCTTGTTTCCTTATTTTCTTTCATCATTTACTCCTTTTAACTAAAGACGCAAATGGCACTTTAGCTTTAAAAAGTCCCGAAATCAATAGTCCTAGAAAAGAAAAAACTGCTTCAAAAAAGAAAAAGATTAAAGGTGATATTTACAAGCCAAAAATAAGTCACTATCTTTTAGGACCTAACAAAAAAGGAGAGAGAATGTCAGCAAACTGGAAAAAGGGATTAAAGCTTTGTTTAAAGTATTCCAGCGTACTTTTCTTTGCGATAGCCATATATTTTGTATATAAGCAAATCGACAAAATCGGCGCGGACAAAATCCTGCACTCTATTTTTTCCATACCTGAGGCAAACATTGCTTGGGGCGTTTTCTTCGTTGCCATAGGATACCTTTCCCTTTCTCTTTACGACTTTCTGGCTCTTAAATATATAGATCGCAAGATGAGCGTTCTGCGGGTAATGGCGGCATCAATGTGCGGTTTCGCCGTTAGTAATAATGTGGGACATGCCTATATTTCCGGAGCATCGGTAAGATACGACTTTTATTCATCGTGGGGCTTAACCGGCGGCGATATCTTGAAAATGATAGGCTTTTCCACCTTGACCTATGTTTTGGGTGTAGGCCTGCTTTTAGATTTTTCGCTTATCTTCTCGCCCGCGGATAATGTTTCACCTTTATACCTTTACGGTAGCGGCGCGATTATAACTTTGGCCTTCCTCGCTTACTGGTTTTTTATCATAGTCCCGAAGCGCACTTTAAGATTCAAAAAAGTAGTTCTGCCCGCACCATCGCAAAAGATGACGCTTTTGCAGTTTATCCTTGGTGCAATGGATATGTTGCTGGTTGCGCTGGTATGCTATATGGTTATGCGCTCAAGCTTGAACCTTTCATTTTTGCACTTCCTTAGCCTGTTTATGATTGCCCAATTCATAGGGCTTTCTACCCAAGTTCCCGGTGGTATAGGCGTATTTGAAGCGCTGTTTTTAGGGCTTTTGCCCGAGCATGTTGAAGATCAAAGCGGTATCCTCGCCTCGCTTATTGTATTTCGGATTTTATACTATTTCATTCCGCTGGCGGTCGCCGGAGTATGTATGCTTATGTATCACATTCGCCCCGTCCGCCAAGCTATTTTCGGCAAAGACAATCCCGCCTGCGACTCTGAAGGTCATGAAGTTTTATAGACAAGCAGAGCGGATTAAAGCACCAGTATCTTTCTTATATTATCAGGGGCAAGTCCTTCTTGCCTAAACTTATAAAGAGCAAAGGCGTCAGCTCGTTTTGCCAGCCTTTTTCCTTTTTCATCTAATATGAGTTTATGATGATGATATAGCGGAGTTTCAAGCCCGAGCAGAGCCTGTAACAATACTTGTATATCCGTTGCGGCAAGTAAATCTTCACCCCTTGTAACCAAGGTTATACCTTGCCTTGCATCATCAATTACCGAAGCGAGGTAATACGAGGCGGGGCAGTCCTTTCGCCCCAAAATCACATCGCCGAAGCGCGAGGGATTGGCCTTGATTTTGCCGAACCTGACATCGTCAAAATATAAATCACGCCCGATAAGAGCTATCGCCTTGCTTACATCAAGCCGCAAAGAATAATCTCGCGTATCATCTTTAAGTCCAAGATTGCGACACTTGCCGGAGTAAATGACGGTTTCGCCTTCGTGCGGAGCTCCGCCTATGCGCGCGGCTTCCTCTTTTATCTGCCTGCGAGTGCAGTAACAGCGATATATAAGCCCCATATCGTCAAGTTTCTTAAGAGCCTTCTGATAGTCTTTTATACGCTCGGATTGAATAAGTACCTCGGCGGGATCCCACTTTATCCCCAGCCATGCCAAATCCTCATATATAGCGTCAAGGTATTCTGCCCGACATCTTGCTCTGTCAATATCCTCAATCCTGAGCACAAACTTTTCTCCCGCTTCATAAGCGAACAAAGCCGCGTAGGCGTGCCCAAGGTGTAAGTATCCCGTAGGGGAGGGTGCAAATCTGGTTACAATCATATCACATACTTAATTAAGACAAATCCGCCCAAAAGCAACACAAAGAACAATATCGACAACCAGCCGAGATTCTTTACAACGAAGTCCTCCATCTTCTTTCCGTATTTCCAAAGCAAGGCGGCGATAAGGAAAAACCTGAACCCTCTGGCCAGAATGGAAGCTATGCTGAAAGTCCAAATGTCAAGTCCGGAAACTCCGCTGGCAATAGTGATTACCTTATAGGGGAAAGGCGTAATTCCGGCACCGAATACAATCCAAGCCCCCCAATCATTGTAATACTGCCTGAACTCATCAAACTTTGCGACATAGCCGTAAAACTCCAAAATGGGTAAAGCAAGCACATCATAAAGGAACATTCCGATTGCATACCCAAACCAACCTCCCATTACGCTGGCAATGGTGCAAACTCCTGCGATAAGCCAAGCTCTCTGCCGCGCTGCCAAAATCATGGGAATAAGCAAAATGTCGGGAGGAATAGGGAAGAACGAGCTTTCAACAAAGGAAATAACCGCCAGGACATATAAAGCATATTTACTGCGCGATGCCCTCATCGCCCAGTCATACATGTAATTCATAAAACCGGTCCATTTGCTGTATAAGAATGCCATAATTCCCCTTTGCCTAGGCTATAATATCAGGCAACAGCGAATCTTCAAGCCGCATGATCCTGCTTTCAACATCGGTCTTTTGCTTTTTTGCGCGCTGTATTTGCAACCCCTCCAAAGGGGGAAGCGACTCTATCAAGGCGTCGAGCTCGTTTTTCTCTGCCCGCAGTGCATCAATCTGCTTATAAATGTCTTTGTTGTCACTTATCACGCGCTTAAACCTTTTTTAATCCTTATGCTATATAAGCAAAGCAATATAATTCATATATATAAAGAAAATGTTAAAGCAAAGAAGGACTTATACCATGGCAACAACGAAGATAAAAAGAATAGGAGTGCTCACCAGTGGCGGCGATTGCGCCGGATTAAATGCAGTTATCAGGGCGGTTACTTATCGGGCAATTATGAAGTATGGCTGGGAAGTCTATGGGATTATTGATGGCACCGAAGGCTTGGCTCTTCGCCCCTTGCGATGGAAAAAACTGGGCATCAGTGACTTTTTCGCACCGTTTGCCAGACTCGGCGGAACCATGCTGGGCACCATTAACCGCGGCGATCCCTTCGCTTGGCAAATGCCGGACGGCACTGTAAAGAATCTCACCAAAGACTTTAAAGACGGTGTAAAGGAACTTGAACTTGACGCCCTTGTTGTCATAGGTGGTGACGGTTCTATGCGTATAGTTGGAAAGCTCTGCAAAGAGGCGGGAGTGCCCATGGTAGGTATTCCCAAAACCATCGATAAAGATACTCCTCTGACCGAGCATTCTGTAGGCTTTTCCACCGCTTTGGACATTTGTGTTGAGGCACTGGACAGGCTTCAAACTACTGCCGCCAGCCATCACCGCGTGATGATATTGGAAGTAATGGGTAGAGATGCCGGACACCTTGCCCTTCATTCTGCCATCGCCGGCGGCGCGGAAATCTGCCTTATCCCTGAAATACCTTACACATTCCAAGGCATAATGGATAAATTGGAGGAAAGAAGACTCCAAGGCGCAGGTTATACTCTCATTGTTGTCGCCGAAGGTGTAAAAACGCTGGAAGGGAAAAATGCTTCTGTCAGTAGTAAAGCCGGGGAAAATATTCGCTATGGCGGCATAGGTCATTACCTTAGCAATATGATAAACGAAAAAGACGATTTTAACTCTCGCTTCACCGTTCTTGGACATGTTCAAAGGGGCGGAATCCCTTCATCTTGGGACAGAATAACCGCGACAGGCTTCGGCGTTCATGCAGTTGATTTGGTGGCAGAAGGCAAATCCGAGCGCATGGTCGCTTGGATAGGCGGTAAAGTAACCGATGTATCCATGGAAGATGTTGCCAAAGTCGGCACTGCCAAGGTTAATACCCAAGGCGAAATGCTTTCCATAGCCTTGAAAATGGGTATGTATGTAGGCGAGATATAAAGCCTCCCGCAAAAATCCCGATGTATAACCCCTTGCACAAGGGCCAGTCAGGGAAACCCGATTGTTATTTTTGGAAGATGCTTATCTTGATAGATGTTGCTCAACAATATCACTGGCAACTAAACTTCCTAAGAGTAATGCCGTAATTCCTAAAGCTGTGGCTACTCCAAGCTCTCCTTGAGTGCCGCACACCAACGCGCCGGTAGTCACCGCTAATGTCGCTATTGCGCCAACCGCAGTGTGATACGCCTTAGTTGCCGAAGGTATTACTGCTTCAGCTGCTTTACTTATTGCTCCTGACATTTTCCTTCTCCTGTCTTGTTAAACAAATATATAGACACAATAACATAAAAAATACAATTTTTCAAGTCTTACTTTAAAAAGGAAAATAATAGTTGACTGCAAACACGAACCAAGATAGAACAGTAGAGAACATTAACAGATTATAGGGAGCTGGCCATGTTAACAAAAAGACAATATGACTTACTTATGCTGATTGATGAAAACCTGAAAACCTTGGGAATCCCCCCTTCTTTTGACGAGATGAAAGAGGCTCTCGGTTTAAAATCAAAGTCAGGTGTTCACCGTTTAATCTCCAGTCTTGAAGAGCGCGGATTTATCCGTCGCCTTCCGCATAAGGCCCGCGCTATTGATGTGATTCGTATTCCTGATAATATTGAAGACACTCGCGCTTCTTCAAAGGAAATGCCGATAATGACCCCTGTAAATCATATTGATAACGCATTTGATAAGATACCTTTGTATGGGAAAATCGCCGCTGGCACTCCGATTGAGGCGCTGCGTGATGACAACGAGTTTGTTGCTGTTCCTCCCTCAATGCTTGGACTTGGGGAACATTATGCTTTGCAAGTGGAAGGGGATTCCATGATTGAAGCAGGGATTTTGGATGGTGACACGGTCATTATTCAAAAAACGAACACCTCCGAAAACGGCGCCATTGTCGTTGCTTTGGTTGATGGATTTGAAGTTACGCTTAAAAAATTGTTTTGCCGTAAGGGTAGGGTAGAGCTTGAACCAGCAAATCACAATTACGAAACTCGTGTTCTTACTCCGGACAGGGTCTCTGTCCAAGGGCGGCTCGTCGGGTTAATGCGCAATTATTAGAGTAATCCTTTTTAATGATATTTTTGTGGTTGCGAATCGCTCGCACCGCAAGATGTAGTTAGTTTTCTATGAATGAATCGGTCAAAAGGTCCAAAAAATCCAAAAATTAACTATACTTTAATGAAAAAACTTTTAGACTTATAAAAGCTGATTACGGACCAGAACTTCGCTTTTTGAGGGCTACACTGCGAAAGGAGCACCTGAGAGATATTTAAAAATGCATTGTCAACACTATTGACAGAAAAGATTTTGGGCTTTAGTATGCCCCTATAAAAGAACGAGGTTTTTTATAACAGAATTATGGAGGATAAGATGGCTACCAATTCAATGGATTTTACAAGCGGTCTCCAAAGACCTTCCGGCAGTAAAGCAAAATCGGCTAACTATACCTGCAATCTTGCACATCCTTATGCATTACAGGCTATCAATGTTGCTATGGGCAGCAAATACGAAAACACGAAAAATCTTTACGATGCGGTTTCCGGAGTGAATCCCAAAGCGTTTGGAAACTCCTTTAGCTGTGGCGCTTCTGCACATAAAGAAGCAACTCAGACTCAGACCATCAATCCGGTTCTCACGCAAAAGATTGCAAGCAACTTAGCAAAAGCCTAAATCTTCCTCTATCTGCAAAAAAGTAAGGCTCTTATTTAAGAGCCTTTTTCTTTTTCTTTCTAAGGTAAAAACCCTAATTTTTGCGCCATTAAAACTATTTGTGTCCGATTATCAACATCCATAACACGCATAAGATTATTTACATGCAGTTTAACTGTTGCCTCGGAAATACTTAGCTCCGAAGCAATCTCTTTGTTTGATAAACCTCTGCCAAGACATATAAGAACTTGCCGTTGCCTCGGGGTCAGGTGCTTGCCTTCGGGAAGGGCAAAATCAGACGAAGCCTCTGCATCCTCTTCTAGCGCATATTGCCGAATTAGCTCAGGCGGGAAATAAGCAAATCCGCGTACCAGTAACTCAAGTATTATCTTTAGAACATTACCGTCATACTTTTTCAAAATATAAGAATAAACTCCCGAATCGAACAGGAAGCTAAAGATTTTCACGCTTTCCTTGTTAGTAACAATTACCAGCCTTGCATCACCTATCTTAGAAATAATACGCTTCATATAATAGCGCCATTCTTTACCCAAAAAGTCTAAATCAATAAACACAAGATCAAAATCTTTAACATTGTTAAGCATCAGAAACATGTTTTCGATAGTAGAACTAATTACAACTTGTGCATTAGGTTTATAAACATCGGCTATATCATTTACTTTAGAAAACAAGCAGTTATCTGTTCCTGCAACCAAAAATCGCATTTTCATTTTCCTCCTATATAAAGTATAATATATAAAACTTGTATATTACATTCGCGATGTGTTCAATTATTAAACGGTAAAAAGTATGTTTGCAATACTTTTTTTGGAAAAAAATGAAACTTTTTATTTATGTTACTGTTCCCAAAATATAAATGTTGTCAAAACAGATTGATGAAACTATATTACCATAACTGTTGTTAACGTTTTTAAAAAGGTAAAAAAATGACAAATAAAACCCTGACAAAGGCAGATATTGCGGCTTCCGTAAGCAGTGATTTAGGATTTTCCGTTGCGGAATCTTTAAAGTTGGTCGCCGATGTATTTTCGGAAATTGGCAAAAGTTTGGAAAAGGGCGATAGCGTAAAGATATCTTCCTTCGGAACTTTTAGCGTCAAGAATAAAAAGGAAAGAATCGGACGCAACCCTAAAACCAAAAAAGAAGCAGTAATTACCGCCAGGAGGGTCGTATCCTTTCACTCCTCCTTAGGCTTACGCGATATTGTTAACAAGAGCGCATAGGGATATTTTGATGGCAGGCGATAAGAAGGCGGCATATTCAAGCATCAAGGAAGTTTCGAAAGATTTGGATCTTCCCTCTCATGTGCTGCGCTTTTGGGAAACCAAGTTCAAGGATATAAAACCCGTAAAGCGCAGCGGCGGTTGCCGTTACTATCGCCCCGAGGATGTGGCTCTTATCAAGCGCATTAAGCATTTGCTCTATGATGAAAAGTACACCATAAAAGGGGCTCTTACGGTGCTAAAGGAGCAAAAGGTTGATTCTGTGCCTGATGCAGATATTGCCGCTCCGGCGCGTCCTGCTGTTGTAGTCTCTCCCTCAAATATGGACATTTTGCTTAGGCTAAAAGATGTGCGGGAAGTGCTAAAAAGCGCTTTGAATTGATGCAAAACGGCCTATATATTTCGCGTTTTGTATCTATAGGCAATAAGGCAAACCTGCACGAGCAAAATCTTTCTTTGTGGGAAAAACAAAACAATCACATTATTCTTAAGCGTTATTGGGAAGTCGCAAGAATAACGCGTGAAAAGCACAGTTCCACACCTTTCAAAGATGAGCAGACATACAAGGCCTTTGAAAACAAGCTGCTAAAGCATGAAGGCATCTCGCCCAAAGCCATAATTGCCACTCTCCCCACTTATCCGACTCCGAAAGCTCACCTATTTTCTGCTATTTTTGTGAAAGGTAGCTCTTTTTTCTATAACAGCGATATTTTGGCACTCGCCGTTGATAATGAACCTTTGGGAGCCGTTTGCAAAAAGGGGCAAATCAGTTACTTTAAAATATCTTCACCGGCCTTCTTGTGGAAAATGGCAAGCAAAGTATGCGGCAAACCCGAAGGCAGCCTTATGGCGCTCGCCTCATCAAGCATATCTCTTTTTGACAAGCGCTTTGATTTCAAGGTCAACCTTGCCGCATACATAATGCGCGGCATTCAGCACCTTTCCGACTTTATGATGCAAAGAACTATAGCTAAGGCCTTAAAACAGTATCACTTAAATCCCAAAAGCACGGCCTTAGCGCTGTCCGGCGGCTTTGCCCTTAATTGCCCGAGCAACAGTTTTTTAAGGAAACATTTTGGTTTTAGCGATATTTTAATTCCGCCTTGCACGGATAACAGCGGACAAAGTCTTGGGCAGGCTTTGCGGTATTTTTATGAACAAGCTGAAAAAGAAAAAGGAAAACTTGTTTTTGCGCCTTTGTCCGCCTATATGGGGCAAGCTTTTACTTATAAGCATTCGTCCCGACCTTTTACTTCGGCACAATTTGTAAAGGATATAGAGACCGCGCCCATAGTATGGCTTAACGGCAACGCTGAAATCGGTCCAAGAGCTCTTGGCAATCGTTCAATTCTCGCCGATCCGCGCACTTTAAAATCCAAAGAAGCTCTTAATAAAATTAAACGCCGCGAGTGGTGGCGTCCTGTCGCACCCATAGTAATGGAAGAAAGAGTAGGGGATTTTTTCACCCCCGCCATTTGTTCTCCTTTTATGCTGGAATTGGTAAAGGTGAGAAGCGATAAGATATCAGCTATTCCGGCGGTTGTTCACTTTGACTTAACTGCCAGAATACAAACGGTAAACAAGCAAGAAAACCCGCTTATCTATAAGGCTTTGGCGGCTTTTTACAAAAAAACGGGTATTCCTGTTTTGTGCAACACCTCTTTGAATGATAAGAACGAGCCGATTATAAACACTCCCGAGCAGGCGCTTTCCTTCGCCCGCAAAAAGAGAATCAAAGTCGCCTACATAAACGGCTACCGCTACGAAGTGCAAAAATAATCTTGAAAAAGGTACATCTCTCTATATATTTAACCGAATAATCAAAGAGAAAGGACAAAAAGGATAATAAAATGGATACCGAAGAACTTATCAAAATAATGCTAAAAGGCTCGGCTGATCACACGGAAATCAGCGAAATCCGTGCCAAACTCGAAAAAATCAAAAAGGAAAAAAGAGCGTTAAAAGTAAAGTTTGGGCTTGATCCTTCTGCTCCGGACATTCACTTGGGACATGCGGTCCCACTTCGTAAAATAAAGCAACTTCAAGACGCCGGTTGCGATATTACGATTTTAATCGGCGACTTTACGGGAATGATAGGCGACCCCACGGGAAAATCAAAAACTCGTAAAGCCTTGACCCGCGAAGAAGTGGAAAAGAACTCTCAAACCTACCAAGACCAAATATTCAAGATTTTAGATAAATCCAAAACAACGGTCGTTTACAACAGCGCTTGGCTCGGTGCGATGACCTTCCGCGAAGTTATTGAGCTGTGCGCGAAATGCACGGTTGCCCGCATTTTAGAGCGCGACGACTTCCAAAACCGTTATCAGAAAAAGCAACCCATCGCCGTTCACGAGTTCTTCTATCCCTTAATGCAGGCGTATGATTCCGTTGCGATAAAGGCGGATTTAGAGCTTGGCGGCACGGACCAGACCTTTAACATTTTAATGGGCCGCAACATTCAAAAGGACTATGGACAAGATCCTCAGATAACCTTGTTTATGCCCCTTTTGGAAGGCATAGACGGCGTGGAGAAAATGTCAAAATCGCTGGGTAATCACATCGGCATTTATGAAGAGCCCAATGTCATGTATGAAAAGGTAATGAAAATTCCCGACAACCTAATCTTAAAGTATTACAATCTTTGCACCGATGTTCACCCTGACGATGTCGCCAAGATAGAGGCAAGGCTTAAATCCGGCGAAAATCCGCGCGACATAAAAATGGAGTTGGCGAAGGAAATTACCACTCTTTACCACTCTAAAGAGCAGGCGGAGCAGGCCGAGATACACTTTAAGCAAGCGTTCCAAAGCGGTGTTGCCCCCGATGATGCCAAGGTTCTTACCTTTAAAACACCGGCAGAAACAAAGGATGTTCCCTTTGCCTTGATTGACCTTTTGATGGCAAACGGCAAGTTCCAGAGCAAAGGCGAAATCCGCCGCTTGTTTGCTCAAGGCGCAGTTAAACTAAACGGTGAAAGGGTTACGGACCTAGCTTCCATAACCACGATTGCTGACGATACTTCGGTTCAAATCGGCAAAGGCACTTTCTTTAAGATAAAGGTAAGCTAATTCCCCAAGTTGGGCTTGCTTCGCGCCTTAACAGCATTTTTTAAAAATCTTTACCTGCACCCCTTGACAGGTTCAGACCGTAAGTATATAAAGTTCGCCTTGGTGTGGGTGTATAGCTCAGTTGGTAGAGCAACTGACTCTTAATCAGTGGGTCCGGGGTTCGAGTCCCCGTGCGCCTACCAGGATTTCCAAGGCTTCCAGCCCTTGGTAGAAATGTCACAATCAAAAATCATAATAATTAATTAAATCAAATAGATGCCGTGTATAGTAATACTGCACGCCTCATTTGCTTGATTTAAGCGAGGGGTAAGTTGACTTTTCCTAATATATTGGCTATAATTTCCTCTAATTATAACTTTTAGGAAGGGAAATGTAAAATGACAGCATTACAAGATGAATTTTATGCAAAACATCCGTACTTGGCAAAAGATAAGCTTTTTGCAAATCTGCCCGACAGAGTGATAAACGAGATGAACGCTTTTGAAGTGGAGATGGATAATTATATTGCTGATTATACCAAGAAGAATTCCACAAATCCTGACTACGAACCCATAACCAATAAACAACGGTTTTCATGGTTTATGAAAGGACTTTCTGCATCAATTGAAGATGATGCAAAGTGTGCAGTGTTTGGTAAACCCGAAAAGTGCACAAAAACTTTGAATTACATAATCAACGACGACAAAATTTTCGTTGAATCTTTATACGATGCGAAACGCTTAGATATAAATCCCTTTGCCGATAAATCGTTGCTTGGCCGTCTTAAGGGGATGCTTCGAAAAGAGGATGAAGAGTTTAAAGATTATGTAAGCAAGTTACAGCGTAGGAATGGATACAGAACTGAAGATTATTGGTTGTTTCAAAATGCTCCAGGTTATAGAAATAAAGATTCAGATAAACTTCATCGCTTTCAATTAGTGGTCAAACCATCAGTTGAACTTCTCAAAGATTTAGAAGAATTTGCAAATAAATATGATTGTAAGTGGAAATTTGTGCGAGATTACAACGACTGGACAAGAATTGATTCCGTTGATATTTACACGTTCCACTCGGATATAGAGGGGCAAAAAAGTGATTTGACAGAGATAGTTGCTAAACACGGCTATGGTAAAGACCATGGTGATCTTATAGACAGATTCTTTGATTCTGAACGCGTAGCAGATGGTGTTTATACTTGCAAAGAATACGACGAAGAAGATATGAAAAATTTGGCTAAACAAGTGGAAAAACTTGATGATGATTTATTCAATTATGGTATGAACTGTGGTGGGGTAAGTGCCGGTCTGTATGAAGCTTTTAGAACTTCAATTAATACCTATGAAGAATTTTTAAAATCCATCGGCGGGCCGGAAAAGGCTAAAGAGCCGGTCATTCCCACCAAGGGCGCGACGCGTGCTCCCTCTAAGTCCGCGGCACCTGCGCCTGCACCCACTCCTTCGAAGTCGACCCCGACACCTACTCCGGCTCGCTCTAAGCCGGCTCCGACTACTATCAAAACCGCGACGCGGATTCCTGTCACATCTTCGGGCGAAATTTCCGGTTCCAAATCTTTATCCAAGACCTCGGTGAAAATTGCGGAAAGTCCTTTTGAGAAAATGTCCGATGCCGATCTGGCAAAGGCTTTGGCCGCGGCGAAAGATGGCACTTATTGGAAGTTTGGGCTCACCGTAGAGCAAAAACGCCGTGAGGCCAAGAAGGCAGGCGAGGACGTACCTTACTTCATCTACACCGATGGCGGAGAACACCACGAGGTTATTCCCACTTTCACTAAGGATTTAGACAAGGAAGTTTGCGGCAAGGCGAATAAGGTCTTGTTCAGCGGCTTGCCCGAGGGAGAGAATACTTCCGAAGGTAATCCTCACGCCGAAGCGCCTTTCTCCAAGCATTTGGAAATCCAAATCGATATTACGGAAGGCACGGGGACATCTTCCGGCGATAAAGCCGCGTATCAAAAAGCACAGAGCTTGCTGTTGGCGGCATACGACAGCGGCGTAAGGCGTTTTACCCTTACAGAAATGACTCCCGAGGAGATTAAGATTTGGGGTGATGTTCGCGCTGCTTTGGCCGGGCAAGGCAAGTCTTTGGAATTTGTCTTTGATAATGCGGATTCTCAAAAGGCATTTGATAGTCACAAAGCGGATTTTGCCAAGATTGAAGATCTGAACAAAACCATTCATGATGCTGAGACGAAAGCCAAGGTTGCCGAGTATGAAAAGCGCAAGGCCAAAGAGGCAGAGGCTACAAAAATTAAAGCTGTCGCCGGCAAAAAGCCTGTTCCTGCGCTTGCCGCCGCCAAAACGGCAAAAGGCAGGTAGCTCGCCGACTGCGCCAATTATTTGAAAGGAACAACAAATGGCAGAAACAAATACAATGGATGTAATCTTTGTTGATTATTTCCCAAATGAACCGGAAGACGCAGAAAAACACCGCGTTACGCTTAAGGAGTTTTTAGCTCTTCCGCAGGATCAACTTGCCAAACAAAATCAGAAAATCCAAAAGGTTTTGGGACAGCTGTATAAGCTGAATGACCGCGAGCCGCCTTTGTTTCTTTCATTTCCTAAGCGAGAAGTCGGACCTTTGGTCATAGATTGCACGCCTATTACTAACAGACCTTTTGGCGCATGCTACGTTATTGACAAAAACAAAATTAAGCTTGTAGAACTTGAACTAATATCTTCCACAGAATTATCCTTACTTAGATCCTTTGCACATGAGTTAAAACATGCCGAGCAATTCTCGGAAGAACTTTGTTCTTTGAAAAGGAAAATGCGGGGGAAGGATGGTTTGGCGTATCATCAACTAGGATATTTGGAAGAAGCTCAAGCGTACTCATTCGGCGGTTATGTGGCATATTTAGCCTATTTGGAATCCTTGTCTCCAAAATCACAGTGGAAGTATGATGATGCGGTATTTCCTATACTTGAAAGGCATGCAAAAGGAAAAAATATTGATGCTTTCTCTGATATTGAATGTGAAATGATAAAGAAAATTTTACCAGTTCTTTATAATGATGAAACCTATTATTACTTTGATCTTGACGCTCCAATTTCAAACAAGGACAAGGGACTTACAGAAGAAGAAATTCCGGCTTCTTTCCGTTTTAAAGATCCCCGGGAAGCTTTTTCATTACTTAAAGGCATGCCGCAATATGCCAGAGAGCCTTTAGGCAGATCTTATCAGATTTTGGTGGATCACAGCGAAATTTGTGAGGTAATAAATAAAGGTTCCACAGAAACTCTAAAGCGGCTTGTTCAAGAAAAGTTGAAATCGGGTGAAATATCTTCGAGTGAAATTTTGCAGATTATTAAAGGAGTGTTTACAAAACGAGATTATAGTCTAGAAAATGCAGAACAAACCAAAAAGATGCTTAGTTTCTTTTTGGATTTGAAAAAGGATGGAAAGCCTCTTATGCAGAGGGGATTTATTTTAACTCTGCTTAGTGTGGTACACATGACGGGTCGAAAAGATGTGGAAGATGCTGCCCAAGAATATCAGAAAGCCCATCCAAGAGATAAGCGTTTCCCTGAAAATAAGAGATTGCAGCGGATTATTACGGGAAGGGCGGAGTTTTTAGCTGATATAGTAAGAGAGTTAGAAAAATCAGAAGTTTCGGACGAAAACAAACAAGCTTCTTTACGAGATAGGGCTTATATGATACATCGGGGGATAAAGAGCGGTTCTATAGAATATTTAAAGAGTGATATTAAGCTTTATTTAGACGGCAAATTGTTACATCCCGGTGAGTTGTTGGAAATTGTAGCAAAGGAATTTACGCGACCTTTTGAAAATTATTCTGATGAGCGTATCAAAAATAGCAAAGAAATGCTTGATTACTTTTTGAATTTGCAAGTGAATGGAAAGCATCTTATGCAGGAAAAAGATATTTCTGATTTGCTAAAGGGGGCGCGTGCTTCGGGCAGAAAAGATGTGGAGGAAGCGCTCCTTGCTTATAAAGCCGAGCATTCCGATGATAAACGGTTTTCTGAGAATATGTTTGATCTTAATATCAAGGACAAAGTCGCAGAATTCGTGAAGCGCCAAGAAAGGAAAGCTGCCGAGGTTGAAGCTGCCGCTAAGAACGCTGCTAAAAAAGCTACTAATAAAGGTGTATCCGCTCTTACTGCCGCAGTCAAAGCAGCAAAGAGCAAGTAAGGTAGCCCTGACCGGCAAGCTGAACCTTTACCAAAAGCCAAATTAATAGGTGTATATAGCTAATAATGCGGAGGAGGGGTCTCCTCGGAAAGCGGCTTGATGTTACTTCCCAAAGCACCCTTTAGTTCCTTATTCTCTTGAGCCAGGCGGTCAATAATTTTCCATTGCTTGACCAGCTCGTCATTCAAGGTGTCCAGCATCTTCTGCTGATGACAAACATCCACTTCCAAAGCTTCAAGGCGTTTTTGTAAGTCTCGCATTTTTACCTCCCCAGTGGTTGAATTGCACACAAATCCATTATAGCCGCTTTGGCTTTTTTTGCAAGCAAACTCGCCCTACGGAGCTTTAGAACCTTTTATATCTGGAAACTTTATAACAACGACAAGCCGCCGGCACATAGTGGCACCCGCATACAATTATGCGAATGGCGCCCTTCATCACCTCTTCACTATACCCCTTTGGCAGGTGAGAATAACAGCCGCACTTGAGGAAAAAGGAAATAATTCTTTTGTTTTTTGATGAGGAGAGCACGATAAGCTTAGCTTTTTTAATCAGCGGCTTCAGCTTAAGCATCATATTTTTCCAATCATCTCCGAACAATTCAAAGCTTACAAAGATAAACTTAAAATCTGCCGCCGCTTGCAAAATATCAAACAAGAATTGCAGATTGTCTGCCGTCACAATCTCAATATCTTCCTGCATACTTTGAAGGTGAGAGCATATTCTCTTGCAAAAAGCACAATCGCTGTCAGCCACAACAACTTTCATTACGCTTTCTCCTAACAGGATAATAACAAGTAAGTGCTATAATAATACGCCTTTATGTCTACTATGCACACCTATACTTTAGGCTATAAACAGACTTTCCCCGCCGCTTTAAAGCCTGACAGGGCGGTCGCTTCCAAGGTGCAAGGAAGGCTTTTAACGGTCCAATCCCCCGCATGGATAATTCCATTTGCTTCCAACATTTGCAAAGCTTTATCTCGTGCGGCAAGGTTTTCGGGGGTTTGCAATATGGTCGCTCGCTTTTGGTTTATCACGGCCGTTTTTAGATACGAGCCTTTGATAGATAAGACACCTTTCGCCTCGTTCCAAACTTTTTGTGCTATCTCGGCATCCACCTTTTGGCAGTTACTGATAGTGACCGACATCACATCACCCCTGATCTTGTACCAATGCCCCACACCTCCGACAACACCGCAAAATACCGGCGTTTTTTGCGGATTAGAAAGCAAAAAGTGGATGTTGGAAATCGTATTATAGGAAAGCACGGGCAGATCGGGAAAGAGCCTTTTCATGGCAAAATAGGGCAGGGCGAAAATGACTTTATCTCCGGCTTTAAGGTTTACTTTCTTTCCGCAAAAACTAAGCTCCTCATCATCAATGAAACCGTCGCACTTCATCCCGTATTTAACGGAAATCCTGTGCCGCTTGGCAAAGCCCAAGAAAGGCGAAATAAAAGCATCATCAAAACTTTCCTTTACCATAAGGGGAAAAGGTGCTTTAAGAGCCTTCAGAAGTGTCCTAAAGAACAAACCGTTAGCTGCTGTTTTCGCCGATGTGTTCAAGACGGACTCGACCGCTAATTCCCATAACTTGCAAAAACTTTTCTCCTTAAAAGAAAGTTTGAAGCCTGCCGCGCAAATTCTATCCTTAGCTTCGATAATATCAAGAAACTTAAGGACATTTTTGTTAGCCCTGATCATCATGTGATTATCGTCAACATAACGCGTGAACGAAGGAATAAAGTTAGAGCCGCCCCTTCCTCCCAAATGAAAAGACGCCTCGTAAATTGTAATATCGTCCGCAAAACCGTCAGCTCTTAAAGCCGCGGCCGCCGCCATACCGGCAAGTCCGCCACCGATTATGTGGACTTTACTCTTCATAACCAAGCAATCCCTTGAGCATATCAAGTTTACCAAGCTTTATTCTGGGTGAAACTATGCCGATACCCCTTTTTTGCATTTTGCGGAAAATAGCATAATAAACTCGCTTCATCATTTCCGCCGCCTTCAAAGCCTTTTTATTTTGAGGAGTAATAAGGGTTTGCGCCTTTGCATACATTTCCTCTGTCCTGACTGCCAAGTCTTTGCGTATATCCAAAAGAGCAGGGTTATCAAGGAGTTCTTTTGGTGAAAGTCCCTCTACTCCATACTTGCTCATTAATTCCAAAGGTATGTATATGCGCCCCATGTCGGCATCTTCGGCTTCATCTCTTAATATGTTTGTTAGTTGCAGGGCTTCTCCCAAGCAAATTGCATATTGCACGGATTCCTTGCTTGTATCGCCGAAAATATGAATAGAAAGCATACCAACCGCACCTGCCACCCGTCGGCAATATAGCTTAAGCTCGGACATAGTAAGGGGGGTTCCGGTATTATTCATATCCATTTCCATGCCCGCAATGACTTCCAAAAACTCATCTTTAGGCAAAGAAAACTCGTTTATGACCCGCCCCAGAGCAATCGCGATTTTATTATCTGTCGGGACATCATTCCGATAAAGCCCGTTTATAATTTTCTTCCATTCGTCAAGCTGCCGCTTCTTTTCATCAATGCTAAGCTCGCCATCGGCTATATCATCAACAACGCGACAAAACGCATACACGGCAAACATCGCCTCTCGCTTATTTTTCGGCAAAAAGCGCATTCCCCAGTAGAAGGAGGACCCTGCTTCCTTAACTATATTGCGAACATAGTCGTTTACATCTTGGTCATCTTTAATCTTTCTCGCCATATCCCGTTCCCGATACCTGTAATTGTTCCTAAAATCCAATCTTTTTTTGAAAGCTCAATGTGGTTTTGTAACACATCGTTGGTCTTAAGTTTTAATAAAAGCCTCATTGCAAGGTTGTGTATGGTGCAAACCTCCATTCTTAGCCCTTTGCTGTATGTTACCATGGGTAAAGTCGCCGCTTCCTTAAGCAAACCGTAAGTCATATCCAGTATTCCATTGATGGCCTCGCGTAATTCTGGCTTCATGGCTTTATTCAAGAAGTCCTTTTCGGTAATTTTGCCCTTGGCAAGGAAGTTTTTGGGGATATAGGACCTTTTCATTTCTTGCCAGTCTTTTTGCATATCTTGAACATGGTTTATTACCTGTAAGGCCGAACAAAGCATATCTGAAGGCCAGTAAGCCTCTTTACCCTCACCATGTAAATCAAGCATATAACGCCCCACGGGATTGGCGGAGTACTTACAGTAATTCATCAAATCTGCCCAAGAATCATATATTGCTCCTTTCGCATCCATGCGAAAGGCAACAAGTAAATCCGTTGCGTGCTTAGGCGTTATTCCGGTTATTTCTAAACTTTTCTTAAGCACTTTAGCGGCATGAGTAGCTTTACTTGCCTTCTTTTCATTAAGTAAAACCGCTTCCAGCTCATCAAGCATGGCTATCTTTTTCTTAGGCGAAAGCCTTGGATTATCGGCAATATCATCGGCCGTTCTGGCGAAATTATAATAAGCCATAACATGTGGCCTAAGCTTTGCGGGTATCAAAAACGACCCTACCGGAAAGTTTTCTTGCTTATGCGTTTTACTTGGCAATTTTAATCACCCATTCATCAATATCTTTTAAAGCTTTGGCAGCTTGCAAGCGCTTTTTATCCTTACCTCTGGGCTGCTTTTTAATCCCTTCAATATAATCAAGTTCGGGGAAAAGTCCAAAGTTTATATTGCTTGGTTGAAAAGAAACTCCTTCGGCCACTCCTTCCGTTATATGTGCAAGGATAGAACCGAGCGCCGTAGTTCGTGGAGGCAAAACCGCCTTTTCGCCCAGCATTTCAAAAGCGGTAAACAAGCCGGCAAGAAATCCCGTCGCTATGCTCTCCACATAACCCTCGCACCCCGTAATCTGTCCCGCAAAACGAACATTAGGCTTAACTTTTAGGCATAGTGTCTTATCAAGCAATTTGGGCGAGTTTAAGAAAGTATTCCTGTGCACCGTCCCAAGCCTTGCAAACTCGGCATTTTCCAACCCCGGAATCATTCTGAATATGCGCTTTTGCTCACCCATTTTAAGTTTAGTTTGAAAGCCGACAATATTAAGCAGAGAGCCCGAAATATTGTCATTTCTAAGTTGCACCACCGCAAATTCGCGCATTCCGCCTTTATGGGGATTATAAAGACCAACCGGCTTCATAGGACCAAAGGCCAAAGTATCTCTGCCTCTTTGCGCCATTACTTCAATGGGGAGGCAGCCGTCAAAATAGGGCGTCTCTTTCTCCCAGTCCGTAAACTCAACCTTTTCTGCTTCAAGCAAAGCGTCAACAAAGGCATAATATTCATCTTCAGACAAAGGGCAGTTTATGTAATCCCCCACGCTCCCGTCACCGTCTTTATCCCATCTTGATTGCCTCCACGCCTTTGTCATATCCACCGAGTCCGCATAAACAACAGGTGCAATCGCATCAAAGAAGTGTAAGTGCTCTCCGCCGGTAAGAGCTGATATTTGCTCGGTCAAGGCATCAGAAGTAAGAGGGCCGCTGGCAATTATTACTTTTCCTTCGGGAATGGTAGTAACTTCACCCCTTTTCAAAGTAATTAAGGGATTGGCGAGCAACCGTTCCTGCACCATTTTGGAAAAGCCTTCCCTGTCCACTGCCAGCGCTCCGCCCGCGGGGACTTTTGTTTTATCTGCACACTCCATAAGCAAAGAACCACACCGCCGCAATTCTTCGTGCATCACCCCGACCGCATTCATTTCCGAGTCATCAGAACGCAGCGAATTAGAACACACCAGCTCGGCAAAATTTTCTGTTTTGTGGGCAGGCGAGCTTTTCAAAGGCCGCATCTCCCTCAACTCTACTTTTACCCCCCGTTTTGCCAGCTGCCAGGCTGCCTCGGATCCTGCCAGCCCCGCTCCCACAACAATGACCTTTTCGCTTCTAATCTCAAGCACTCCTTTAAAAGAAAATTAACCTTTTAAGGCGTATAAGATAACCAATTTTAAAAATAAGAGAAGGGTAAATGGGTCTTATTGATGTTCTAATAATCTGCCTTGCCGCTATTCTGCTTTTTATGTGGGGCATTCCAAAAGTGCTTAGTTCCTACATCAGAAGTAAGGAAACCGTTATAAATCCTTTAGATTTGAACACAAAGCTTACCGAAGGCGAGGAAATCGTTTTACTCGATATCAGAAGAAAAAAAGATTTTAACAATTTTTTAGGACATATCGTGCAAGCTATCAATGTACCTTTGGACGAACTGGCAGAAATGCTTGGGAAGGAAAGTCCCATGTTTAACGGGTTAAAAGAAGTACCTGTCATAGTCATTGATCAATCCGATTCGTTGAAAGGGTTAAAGGCGGCAAAACTTTTAAGAGCCAATGGCTTTACCAATGTTTTGTTACTGGATGGTGGTCTTATTGCGTGGATAAAAAGTAAGTTGCCAACAACAAAGTTAGAGGTGCGAAAATGAAAAAGATGCTTTTACTATCGGCTTTGGTTATTCCGGGTTCGGTTCTTGCCAGCGAAGTATCGGACGGCAGCGACATAAGTTGCTATGAAGAAGAATATCAGGCAATCCAATTCTATGAACCTGCTCCCACTCCTGCGCCTGTGGTTAAGCAGACGCCCGCACCCGTTATCAGACAAACGAACAAAATTGCCGCTACTTCATACTTTCCGCCAAAGCAAGCTGTCCGCCATTTCCCGCCCAAAAATGCCGCTTCTTACTTCCCGCCAAGGAATAAGGATACAAATGTGTTTGTCGCCGTTCCTAAAAAGCCCGAACAAACCAAAGTTGTCGCTACCAAAAATGTTGAAGTAAGGGCAATCGCTCCTCATGATACCTCCGCCACCAAATTCTTGAAGATAGAAGAAATACTTGAGGCTAACAGGCAAAATATCGTCACGGCAAAGCGCAGTAAGACAGCAGATGGCGGCTTGGATAAAGAATTCGTTCAAGTAAAGGCTTATCCTTCCAGCGCCTACATTCCCGCTGTGACCAAAGAGTCTGTTTCCATTCCCGAAGACGAGATTCTAGCATCATGGACTAATGATTGTTTGGCAAACGCCAGATTGAACGCGGATTGCAAGATTGCTTGTTGCACCCCAAGAGACAGAGTGCCTATGCTTCGCCGCGAAGCGGAATGGTTTAAGTCTTTTGTCGTTCCCACAATTGAAGATATTAAAGAAGGCAAAAAAGATGGCCTTGACAAAGATGATGCAAACAAAACCGAGACGGCTCTTGCCACAGGACCAGCCACTCCGGTTCCATCAACGGCCTCCAAAGTCGATCCCGAAGAACCGACTTTAGAGAAAATAACCGAGCCTGCTCCTGCTCCCGTGGAAAAAGTTGTCGTCCTGCCCGAAGGCGCAAAGGTTGATGCGTCCAAAGCAAAACCCGCCGCCAAGAAAAAAGTTTCCCTAAAGAAGAAAACTTCTTGGAAGAAGTCCGCTCAAAAATCCAAAAAGAGCGTGAAAACGGCCAAAAAGCCCAAGATGAGCGAGGCGGAGCTGACAGCCGCTATCAATGACGCTATCGCTAAAATGATAGCTTCTCCGGAAATAGATAGGCGTTTAAGCGGTATTGCCGCCCTTGCAAAATATGCACCAACCGCTCCTGCATCGCTTAAAGAACGCACCGAGCAAGCTTTGATAGTATTCCTTGATGGCAGAGCCAGCATTGAGCCTTGCCCCCGTTTTGAAAATGATCCGAAAACCGATATTGAAAAGGCTTTAGCGCTTTTGACCAAAATCCACGATGCCGACAAGCCTATTGATTTAAGCAATATGAACTTTAGCGGTATTAAGATTGCAGGGCTTTCATTCAAAGGCTTTGACCTTTCGGATTCTGCTTTCGTCGGTGCCAATATCGTCGGGGCCGATTTCTCGGGAGCTAAACTTTCCGGCTCGGATTTTTCTAAAGCCAGCATTAAGGACACCAGCTTCGCTTCAGCCGAAGTTGATCTTTCCTACTTTGTTGGAACCAAAATCGTGAACAGCAACTTTTCTTCTGCCAAAATAAATTGCTCGCAGCTAAGGGATAGCGTCATAAGCGGCTCTAACTTTAAAGATGCCGTGATGACAAGCGTTCTTTTCTCGGGGACAAAGGTGAAAGATTCCGGTTTTGTCGGCGCGGATTTAACCAAAGCCGATATGAACAGCATGACTCTCAGCAAAGACAATTTTGCCAGAGCTAATCTTTACGGTGCCAATTTGATGAAAAGCACTATTGAGCACAGCAACTTTGCCGGCGCCGATTTTACCAAGCTTTATTTAAAGCACGCCAATTTAGAAAGCTCCAAAGGAATAGATATCAACATGATATTTGCCGCCGTTACGGACGCCAAAACTAAGGTCCCCGCGGACATAGCTTTGCCTTTTGCTAACTCGTTTGTTCAGGATTCAGAACATTTTAATTGTCCCGTGAGCGCGTGCTCTACCCGCTTAAAGGGGCTTGAGAAGAGCTATGATTATATTTTGGAAACCTCTTTTAAGGTCCTAAACGGACAGCAAAGCGTCGGTAAAAACAACTGGGCTTTGTGCAATATAAATTGCATTATGAACGCAGATGCCTCTTATGGTGAAGAGAGCCTTAAGGAAATAGCTTCCTTTGTCCGCAAAAAAGCACCTTGGCCACCTCTCAGTAACCAACAAGCAGCGACAACAATCCCTGCGATTGATGTTCAAGCGGCACTTTACATCATAGGGAATCGCCCCGAGTCGTTGGAAGGAAAAGCCGTAAACTTAACCAAATCCGACTTACGCGGCGCTGATTTTTACGGATACGATATGACCGGCGTTGATTTTAGCGGCTCTAATTTAAAAGGCGCATTAACCGGAGAATCGCAAGGATTACCCTATAACACAGAGTACACGGTTTTTACCAAATAAAGGGTCAAACTTAAAAAAGAAGTCCTGCTTCCATAAGAAAGCAGGACTTCGGCACAACGACTTTGAAGACTAACGACTTTAAGGAAAAGTATTAGTCTGAACAGTAACCTATCATTATTTTAACTTATTGTCAACTTTTTTTTCAAAGAAAATACATTTTTTTCTTCCTTGTAAGTCATAAAGGTTTAGCATACGCTTTGAAAATAAAGATAATCTTTCAAAAGGATAACCAGTTGCTAAGATCCTGCTCATTCATTTTTATCCTTATATCTCTGCTTTGCGCTTGCACATCTGTAACTCACCGAGGACAAGATGATTTTGACCGCGAGTTTGATGCCGGCAATTTTAAAGCTGCGGCCGAGGCTTATACCAATTTGCCGGGGACAGACCAAATTGCCGCAAATGCCAATTTTGTAAAAGGTGAAAAGTCCGAACCCCTTTCGCTTGAATTTTTTCCCGCTCTTAATACGGGCACTGCGTCTTTTATAGCGGGCGAGCCCAAGAAGGCGGGCAAATACTTTGGTTTAGCCCTAAGTTTGATAAAACGGGAACAAACCGATGGCTACGATTCCAGGTATTATGAAAAGATAATGCTCAATACCTACAGCGGGCTTAACGCCTGGCGCGCCAAAAATATGAAAGACGCAAGGGTTGAATTCAATCGCGCTCATCAATCCCAAGCTCGTGCCATAGAAGAAAACAAAAAGAAAATAAGCGAGTTGGAAGACGAGATTGCAGCAAAGAATCTTGAATCATCGCTTAAAGAAGCCAAAAAACAGTTAAGTGAAAAGCCTTTAGCCTTTAAAGAACTAAAAGCGTATAGAGATTTTGCCAATCCTTATACCAGCTACCTTTCCGGACTTTTTTTGGCTCTTAATCGCGACAGTCCTTCCGACATTGAAAACGGCATAAATTATCTTAAAAGGGTGCAAGGCATGATGCCGGACAATAGCTTTATCAAAGAAGATATAAAAATGGCACAAGCAATAGCCGAGGGCAAGCCGTTTACCCCCACCGTGTGGGTGATTTATGAAGGCGGACTTGCCCCCGCTATTGACAAGCTGACGATAGATGTGCCTCTTTACTTCGGCAGAGGCTTTAAATTTGCCTCTATGGCCTTGCCACAGTTTGCTCCTCAGGAAATGGGCTTGCCCTCCATTATGATAAAAAGCGATGGCAAATACATAAGCACCGAACTTATTGCCAACATGGACGCCATTGTTGAAGCCGAACTAAACGAGCGTATGCCTTGGGAAATCGCCAAGGCTCTTTTGTGGATGAGTGTTAACTTGTTGGCGCAAGAAGGTGTGCAGCAAGCCTTTGGAGACAACCACTCGGCCCTTGGTTTTATCACTTCCGCCATTATTTCGCAAATAACCAATCCCGTAGAAACCAGGACTTGGGCGAGCCTCCCCAAGCACATAGAGATTGCAAGGCTTCCTATGCCGAAAAACGGCACAATTCGCCTTTACAGAGGCAAGGAAAATCCGCTATCCGAAACAATTAGATTTAACAAAGCTACAAAATACGCTATTGTCTATGTCAGAATACCGACTATCGGGGCAAAACCTGCGGTTTTAATTTCAGAGTTCAAATTATAAGGAGAGTAAAAATGAAAAATCTTTTCGCTATGTTCGCAATTTTGGGAATGCTGGGTCTTTGCGCTTGCACTACTCAAACCAGAGTAATTGATGTTGAAAACGATGAAACCGACCCCGTCGCCGGACTTGAATACCGCGATTTTGAAAATACCGCAGATAAAATGGTGGCTGACATTCTGTCCTCCGGCGTTTTAAATAAACCCGAAGGCGGTCGCTATGTCCTTATAGTGGGACGCATCGTTAATGACACCATGCAAAAGATTGATACCGCTCAAATATCAAAAAAAATCCGCATTCAGCTTATGAAAAGCGGTAAAGTCGCCGTTACCACAATGCAGGAAGACAGCAACATAATGGCAACCCGCAAACTTCGCACCGAGGACGAGGTTAACCAAGCCACCGTTGCCGGCAAGGGCAAGATTATTGCCCCCGATTTGAGCCTCAGCGGTTCCATTAATCAGCGCAACTTTATTGAAAACGGTGAGCAGAGGATCGAATATATTTTCTCGCTTTCCATTACCAACATTGAAACGGGATTGACCTTTTGGGAAGGCGAAATACCTGTAATCAAAATCACGGATAAGGACACCAAGACCTGGTAGTCACCTTTTCTATGACAAATAGCGTTATTGCAAAGGCTTTAAAGGGGCAGATTTTATCAAAGGCAGAGCTTGTCGCTTTGCTGTCCGATGATGATATTAATGACGAGTTGTTTCCCGCCGCCGACAGCGTTCGCAAAGAAAATGTCGGCGACACGGTCCATCTTCGCGCGCTGATAGAGTTCTCCAACATTTGCAAGAACAATTGCCTTTATTGCGGGATAAGGGCTGGCAACACACAGATAAAACGCTATCGCTTAACGGCGGACGAGATTTTCTCGCTTGCAAAATCAGCCAAAGAAATGGGCTTGCAAACCATAGTGCTTCAATCCGCCGAGGACCTGGACTATAAAACCGCCGACCTTTGCCATATTATTGAAAGCCTTAAAAGGCTTGATGTGGCGGTGACTTTAAGTATTGGGGAAAAGACTTACACCGAATATAAAGCATATAAAGAAGCGGGCGCAGACCGCTATCTTTTGCGCATAGAAACCACAGACAAGGATTTGTATCACAAGCTTGATCCCAAAATGGATTGGGAAAGGCGCTTTGATTGCTTGCTTGCACTTAAAGATTTAAAGTATGAGCTAGGCACCGGCTCACTTATCGGCTTGCCCTCTCAAACCATAGAATCCATGGCGGAAGATATATTATTTTTTAAAAAGTTAGACGCGGATATGATTGGCGTGGGACCGTTTATTCCTCACCCCGACACACCGCTCAAAGATGCAAAAGGAGGTACTCTTGCTATGGCTTTAAAGGTTATGGCCCTTACCCGCCTTATGTTGCCGAACATAAACATACCTGCAACCACCGCTATGGAAACCTTGGAAGAAGGGGGTAGAGTCAAAGCTTTGCAAAGTGGCGCAAATGTCATAATGCCAAACATTACGCTGGCGGATTTAAGCAAAAACTATGCTCTTTACCCGAATAAGTCGCGCACTCCTTTAGCGGATATCAAGGCAACAATTCTTAAATTAGGACGCACTATCGGCACGGACAAAGGACAAAGTAAGGCATACGGACTAAAATCCTGCCTATAACTAACAAGACTTTGCTTCCTTCCAAATCCTGGAAAGTTCGGTTTTGCTAAGATCTTTGACGCTTTTACCTTTTGCCGCCGCTATCTTTTCCATGTTTGCGAACCGTGCTTCAAACTTGCGATTGTATTTGCGAAGGGCCGTATCCGGATCAACCTTCATCTTGCGCGCCACATTGATAGCGGAAAAGAGTAAACTACCCAGAGCGTTTTCTTCATCTTTGGGCGAGGCATTTTGCACTGCTTTAATTTTGCGCTTTAATAAGGACAAGGCTTTTTTGCCGTCCACATCAAACCCGACTCTCGCCGCACGCTTTTGCATTTTAAAAGCTCTGGTTGAGGAGGGGAGGGTAACGGCTATGCCGTCCAAAGCACCCATTTGCTTTTTCTTTGTGGTTCTTTCTTTGGCCTTTACGCTTTCCCACGAAGCAAGAGCTTCCGCAGCGTCATTTGCTTTTGCATCACCGAAGACATGCGGGTGGCGTGATATAAGCTTGGAGCATAAAGCATCAACTACATCATCAAAGTTAAACTTGCCTGCTTCCTTTGCCATATCCGAATAAAACAAAACATGTAGCAGCAAATCGCCGATTTCTTCCTTTATATGCTCGTAATCATTATCCTCAATTGCTTCCAGCACTTCATAGGCTTCCTCAACCGTATTGGGAGCAATGGAAGCGAAGGTCTGCACCCTGTCCCAAGGACAGCCGGTTTGGGGATCTCTTAGAGCAGAAAGTATTTCTTTTAACTTTTGAATGTCTTGCATTTTTAGCGTGTCCTCATATACTCATAACAAAACAAGTTGAATCATAAGGTTAAGATTATGGCAGAAGAAGAAATTAAACAAGACGCTCCCGGCAAAATAAATATGGCAAGGCGCATAAGGAATTACTTTTTTACGGGTATTTTGGTGACCGCCCCTGCGGCTATTACCATTTATCTTGCGGTTATTTTCATTTCTTACATCGACAGCAATGTAGTTAACCTTTTACCAGCAAAATACAATCCTGAAGCCTATTTGCCTTACGGCATTCCCGGCATAGGGCTTGTAATCCTTTTCGTCTTTTTTGTAGTTGTAGGTTGGTTTGCCACGGGCTTGGTAGGCGGCTTTTTCATCAAAGTATGGGAGAAAATTCTTGCTTCAACCCCCATTATTTCCAGCATTTACAACGCATTAAAACAGATTTTTGAAACTTTCTTTTCCGGTTCGTCAAAACCCTCTTTTAGGGAAGTTGTGCTTATAGAATATCCGAGAAAAGGATTATGGACGATTGCCTTTATAACCGGTGCGCCCACCCCCGGTATCAAAGATATTGCTCACCAAAGCAACATGACCAGCGTTTATGTCCCGACGACTCCGAACCCCACTTCGGGATTTTTGCTCTTCGTTCCGAACGAGGATGTGCACAAGCTTGATATTTCGGTCGAGGACGGATTAAAGTATGTCATCTCTGTTGGTATCGTCACGCCCACCGACAAGGAAGCAAAGGCGTTATTAAGGGCAGAGGCAACAGCCAAAGCTGCCGCGAAAAAAGCCCTAAAGAATGTCAAAAAATAGCTAACCTCTCATCAGCTTTACATTTTTATCTTGCTCAAAAAGGTAAAGTAAAACGCGGAGAGCCTCTCCTCTGTCCCCCTTTAAGGAAGGATTGGTTTCAACTATCATCTGCGCATCTTTTGCCGCGGTATGAATAAGATCCAAATCCGTCGCCATATTTGCCAGCTTAAACTCGGGAAAGCCGCTTTGCTTTGTGCCAAGCACCTCACCAAATCCGCGAAGGCGCAAATCTTCCTCGGCTATTTCAAAGCCATCATCGGTTTTGCGCATAATATCAAGGCGAGCCTTTGCTGAGGTGGTAAGATTCTCTCCATACATAAGGACGCAGGAAGACTCCTTGCTCCCCCTACCAATTCGCCCGCGTAACTGGTGTAACTGCGCCAACCCGAACCTTTCCGCATGCTCAATCACCATAACCGAGGCAATGGGCACATCAACTCCTACCTCTACCACGGTCGTCGCCACCAGTATGGATAAGGGTGATTTTTCATCGGCGAACTCGGCCATAACCTTATCTTTTTCGGCGGCATCCATTTTACCGTGCACCAACCCTACTTGCTTTGGGAATAGGGCCGAGAGCTCTTTAAAGCGCTGTTTAGCCGCCGCAATGTCCAAAGCTTCGCTTTCTTCAACCAGCGGGCAAATCCAGTAAATCTTTGTCCCCGTCGCAACAGCTCTTTTTATCGCCAATATAACTTCGTCGAGCTTAGATAAGGGCAAGGCTACCGTTTTAACGGGCGCTCGTCCCTTTGGCTTTTCATCAACGACGGATATATCCATATCTCCATACAAAGTAAGAGCCAGCGTTCTGGGAATAGGGGTGGCTGTCATAACCAGCATATCGGGAGCCGCCCCCTTTGCCTTAAGGTCAAGGCGTTGATGCACACCAAAGCGATGCTGCTCGTCAATTACCGCCAATCCCAAGCGATTAAACACGACTCCTTCTTGAATAAGAGAATGAGTGCCGATAACTATATTCATGGTTCCGTCTTTAATTGCGCCTAGATTATCCTTTTTTTGCGAAGGCTTATCTTTACCGGTTAAAAGGCAGATATTAACACCGGCCATATCGGCTAAGGGCTTAAGTTTATTATAGTGTTGTCGCGCTAAAATCTCGGTAGGCACCATAAACGCACCTTGTAAACCGCACTCGACCGCATTAAGTAGGGCAAAAAAGGCAATCACCGTCTTTCCGCTTCCGACATCACCCTGGATAAGGCGATACATAGGTGAACTTCTTGCCATATCCGTTCCGATTTCCTTTAGAACTCGCACTTGCGCGTCGGTAAGTTTAAAGGGCAGGCTGGCAAAAACTTTACGCCTTATTTTCCCATCTCCTTTAATCTCATATCCCGAAAGCTTTTTCTTTTTTGCTCGCAAAAGAGCAAGGGCAAGTTGTCCGGACAGCAATTCATCATAAGCCAATCTTCGCCGCGCGGGATTCGCACTATTAATATCAGCCATGGTTTTGGGATTATGAACCAAGTTCACGGCGTCAATCCAATCGGGGAAGCCTTGCTTTTTCTTAAACTCGGCATCAAGCCATTCAGGCAAGGGCTTAAGCATTGCCAAAGCTCCTTTAACACTTTTCTCCATCATTTTTAAAGAAATGCCGGCGGTCAAAGGATAAACGGTTTCAAATAAAGGCATTTCGCTTTCGTTTGCCACAATATAATCAGGGTGCGCCATCTGCATGCCATAGTTTGCAAAGTCCACTCGACCGGAAACAATCCTTTTTGCCCCAATCGGCAGATACTTTTCCAAAAATCCTTTAAAAACCTTAAAGAACACCAAGACAATATTCCCCGTTTCGTCATGGCAAACTACCCGCGTGGGCGACCTGCGGCTTCTGGGTAGGACTATGTCATCAACTTCAAGGTGAAGAGTGGCAATCTCACCGTTTTTAGCTTCTGCAACGGTTGTTTTATTACTCCTGTCTATAATCCCGACGGGTAAATGCCAAAGCAAATCCGCTACCTTGGCAATACCAAGATTTTGGTAGCTCTTAGCATACTTCTCCCCGATTCCGGTAACGGAAGTAATGGGGGCAAATAAAGAATATAAAACAGCAGGCCTCATAAAGCCATTATAAGAAACTTGAATCAGAATATCAACTTAACTTGCTAAGCGATTCAAAGAGTTAAAATTATGCGAACATAAGTGACGATGACCGCTTTCCGATAGGGTCCGAAACTACCAACCCGCCCGTATAACAATCATCAAGGTTGGTATAGCGATGTTGCAACTTTTTAAGCCTTTGCCCAAATCTTTCCCTAATATATGGAGCATTCGCACTTACATGCACATTATGCACGACATCATTGCAATAAGTGTATGAGGCAATCGGAAACAGGAACGCCGAGCAGAGTATATCACAAAGTTGCAATCCTACATGGTTGTTGGAGTGCGAGAAGCAAGGCAGCTCCGGGATATTTTTATAGGCCGGGTCAAGTATCCTGAACTTTTGAGTGAAAATAGAGTGCGACACCATAATGTTCTTAATCTGATCGCGACTGTCCATAATGCAAAAACCGACATCTTGGTTCTCTTCTAAATAATGGTTAAAGTATTCATAAATGCTTTGAATTGACGAAGAATAAACCCCGTTGCCGTTAAAAGCTTTGCCAGGCACTTTCACCCATATTCTGGCGACAATTTGCACTTCATAGCGCTCAAACAAATCCATAATTTTATCCATAAAGCCGATGGCATGCCGCCTTTGTTGATGCACTCCGCGCAAAGCATTTTTGCGGATATCTGCCCCTTTTATCTCGGGCAAAACTCTATCCAAATACTTCATGGATTTAGGACAAAGCGAGGGGAAAAACCGTTGCTTAAGATGAATGAAATCTTGAGTTATCCCGTAAAGCCTATCTGTGTCTATAAACAGCCCGCCAATTACAAAAACCGGCTGATTATTACCTTTCCTTTTGATGTCAAGGGGGAGTGATCCCAAATCGCCGGCTTCGTCTACATAACAAATCTTGCCCATAAAAAGACCTCGGATACAACTATGACCACCCAAGGTGGCCACAGGATTTACTGCCCAAAGGGTCAGTTGCTAAGAATACTGACGCTATTATAGCAAAATCACTACAAATGTCAAGGATAATTTTATTTTGGCAAAGCATCCAAAAATCCTTGTAAGATATAAGCTGCGGCACTGCGATCAATGGCATTCCTTCGTTTTTTGCGGGAAAGGTCGGCTTGCTCTATCATAATCCTTTCCACTGCCACCGATGAAAACCGCTCGTCCCAATAAAAAATGGGAAGTCCGACGGCTTCGGCTATTCTGTCGCCGATTCCCCTTGTAATCGTGGCGCGTTCACCTTCCTTGCCGCTCATTTCCAAAGGTAGCCCCGCCACCAAAGCGCACACATCTCGGGAAGCGATAAAGCCTTTTAACTCCGCCATATCGTTATTAAAAGAGGTGCGGAATATGGTTTTAAGCGGACTTGCAATCATAAGCCCCGCATCGCTTACGGCAACACCTATGGTCTTAGATCCGATATCCAGTCCTAAAACCGTTTTGCCTTTAACCAATAATTTTTGAAACTCTCCGATATCCATAGTCTTTTATCTATTGCTAAAATCCACAGTTAGTGATAGTTTCGCACGCAAATCTTTTTTTGTATAGGAGAAAAAAATGCCGGTTGATATAAATACGGTGAAACAAGTTGCCTACCTCGCAAGATTAAAAGTCCCTGACAGTGATTTGGAAAAAGTGGCAAAAGAACTTGAAAGCCTTTGCCAGTGGGCGGAGCATTTAAAGGAAGTTGATACCGAGTTTGTCGAGCCTTTAACTTCGGTTTTGGATAAAGATATGCCTCTTATCTACAGGGACGACAAAGTAACCGAAGGCGGCATCCGCGATGAATTGATGTCCCTGGCGACAGAGAATGAAGACGGCTATTACGAAGTACCTCAGGTGGTGGAGTAAAATAAATGACAGATTTAGTTGATTTAACGATTGCCGAAGCAAGAAAGGCACTTGATGAAGGTGAGTTTACCGCAACGGAACTTGCCGAAGCTCACATAAAAGAGATGGAAAAGGCGAAACACTTAAACGCCTATATTACCGAAACTCCAGACCTTGCTCTTGAGATGGCAAAAAAGTCGGACGAGAGAATCAAAAACAAAAAAGCGGGACTTTTGGAAGGCATTCCCGTAGGTATGAAGGATTTATATTGCACAAAAGGCGTGCTTACCACTGCCGCCTCACATATTTTGGACGGCTTTGTGCCTTTTTATGAATCCACCGTTTCCGAAAAGATTTGGAACGCCGGCGGTGTTTTAATGGGCAAAACCAACCTTGACGAATTTGCCATGGGTTCGGGAACTATCACAGGCTACTATGGTTGCACGGAAAACCCTTGGAAAAGAACGGGCGACAATAAGACCGTCCTTGTCCCCGGTGGTTCATCGGGCGGTTCTGCTGCGGCTGTTTCCGCAGGTTTGTGTATGTGTGCCACGGGAACCGATACGGGAGGATCAATTCGCCAACCTGCCTCATTCTGCGGTATCGTCGGCTTGAAGCCCACCTACGGGCGTTGCTCTCGCTACGGCATTATAGCCTTTGCTTCCTCGCTTGACCAAGCCGGACCGATGGCAAGAACGGTAGAAGATACCGCGCTTCTTATGGAAGTTATGGCGGGCTTTGATGACAAAGATTCAACCTCGGCACAATTAGCTGTCCCTAACTACCGCAAAGCCCTGGGCGGTGACTTAAAAGGTAAGGTGGTTGGCATACCGAAAGAATATCGCCCCAGCGGCATCAACCCCGATGTCATAAAAATGTGGGACGAGGGCATTCGCTGGCTTAAAGACGCAGGGGCAGAGGTCGTGGAAGTATCTTTACCTCATACGGAATACGCTCTTACGACTTACCATGTAATCGCTTCCGCCGAATGCTCGTCAAATTTGGCAAGATACGACGGTATCAGGTTTGGCTTGAGAAAAGATGGCAAGACACTGGACGAAGTTTACGCCAACACTCGTATGGAAGGTTTCGGCAACGAACCCAGACGCCGCATACTCATCGGCACATATATTTTGGGCGAAAGCCGCTATAATGACTACTTCCTAAAAGCACAAAAGGTCCGTCGCTTGATTGTAAAAGACTTTGATAACGCTTTTAAAAAGGTGGATTTCTTGCTTACTCCAGCAGCTCCTTCCACGGCTGTCAGTGCCGAGGAGATGAAGAATCAAGATCCTATCACGGTATTCTTGAACGATGCCTTTGTCTGTCCCGCTTCATTGGCAGGTTTACCTGCAATGGTTGTGCCTTCGGCGATATCTTCCGACGGTTTGCCTTTGGGATTACAAATTATAGGCAAACCTTTCGCCGAGGAACAAGTATTCCAAGTCGCAAGCATAATTGAAAAAGCCGCAAACTTTACAAAACAACCCCATAGGGTGAGAGGATAAAAAAATGGCAAGATACACTATTGAAGGAAGAACGGGAGCTTGGGAAGTTGTTGTCGGCTTGGAAGTTCACTGCCAAGTCATCACGAAATCAAAGTTGTTCAGTGGTGCTTCGGCGGTCTTTGGCGATAGCCAAAATTGTTCCGTTTCCACCATAGACGCAGGCTATCCCGGTATGCTCCCCGTCATTAACCAATACGCCGTTGAGCAGACGGTGCGGACGGGCTTAGGAATTAACGGCAAAATAAATAAGTATTCTGCCTTTGATCGCAAGAATTACTTTTATGCCGACTTGCCCACGGGCTATCAGATAAGTCAATTCTTCCACCCCATCGTCACTGATGGCTGGTTGGAAGTAACTCGCGAAAACGGCGAAGTAAAGAAAATCGGCATTGAGCGTATCCATATAGAGCAAGATGCCGGTAAATCCATACACGGACAAGTGAAAGGCAAAACCTTTATTGACCTTAATAGGGCAGGTGTCACTCTTATGGAAATTGTGACTAAGCCCGAAATGGAATCTCCCGAAGACGCAGGCAACTTCGTTCGCAAACTTCGTGCCATTGTGCGCTATCTCGGCACTTGCGACGGCAACATGGACGAAGGCTCAATGCGTTGCGATGTTAATGTATCTGTAAACCGTCCCGGTGATGGCTTCGGCACAAGGGTAGAGGTAAAGAATGTCAACTCTATCCGCTTTGTAAAGGAAGCGGTGGAAGTTGAGGCAAGACGCCAAATTGATGCTTATGAATCCGGTGAACCCGTAACTCAGGAAACCCGCCTTTTTGATAGCGATAAACTGGAAACAAGGGCTATGCGCAGCAAAGAGTTTGCAATAGATTACCGCTACTTCCCCGATCCTGATTTGGTAACTTTAGTGCTTGCCGATGATATGGTCGCCAGGATTAGGGATACAATGCCCGAGCTTCCCGACGCCAAGAAACAAAGGTTTATAGACGAATACAAACTTACGGAATATGACGCAAGACAACTTGTCTCCGAAAAAGAAGTGGCGGAATATTTTGAAACCGCTGCCAAGGGTAATGATGCTAAAAAGGTTGCTAACTGGATTTTAGGTGACTTGTTCGCACTTTTGAATAACGAAGGCAAAGACATTACGGAAAGCCCGATATCTGCGGAAAATCTCGGCAAGTTGGTTGGCTTAATCGGCAACAACACCATTTCCGGCAAGATTGCGAAAGATGTGTTTGCGATTATGGCCAAAACCAAAAAGTCTCCGGAGGTTATCGTTGAAGAACAGGGACTTAAGCAAGTAAGTGATACTGGAGCAATTGAGGCCGAGATTGACAAGGTCATTGCCGCTAATCCCGACAAAGTGTCCGAGTATAAAGGCGGTAAGGATAAACTCCTCGGTTGGTTCGTAGGTCAGGTAATGGCCGCGACCAAAGGCAAGGCCAATCCCGGCATTTTGAACGAAATGCTGAAAAAGAAGCTTAGTTAAGAATTACACATAGGTCTTAATAAAAACAAAATTGAAATCAGTTGACTTTGCTTTGGCGCAAATATATAAGAGTATCCTCTACGCGGAGAGGTGGCAGAGCGGTAATGCAGCAGATTGCTAATCTGTGAACCGGTTTCGGTTCCCCGGGTTCGATTCCCGGTCTCTCCGCCAATTTTTAAGACTATCCTAAAGTATATCTTAAAAACTCGCCTAAAATCTATAAAGCTGAATGCAGGCATATTATTAAGGAGAATTATCTATGCGTAAAACCGCTTTTGCCCTAGCCGCTACATTAGCTCTTATTCCATCATTAGCTAACGCCGAGGGCTTTAATCCCGTAACCGAATACACAAAATTCAAAAACTGGTTTCAAGAAAAAACGGATATCACTTATTCTTTCTATGCTTCCTTTTTGATGCAAACAGGCACTCCCGACGGAGGGAAGAGCATATTCCAAACTATTTACAATCCTAACATTACCTGGAACATCTTTGATAGCGATAAATACGGCTCAGGCTCAATCAATTTTGGTTACAGCGCGGTGCAATATTGGTCAAAGGCAAATGGTAACTATTTAAGCAATAACATAAATATAGCTAACCAGGTTAACGATAATTCAATAAACGAGGATACCTTTTCTCAATTAACTTACACTCAAACCTTTGCAAACAATATGTTCGGAGTGACGGTAGGACAATTCCCCTTGTGGCTTTTTGACGGCGGTCAATACGGCAGCAATCAGCAAACAAGCTTCATAAACATGGCTCTTTCGCAAAATGCTTCATCAACTTATCCGCTGGCAAGCCTTGGCGCTTATGTCACTTGGAATCCCACTCCTACCATTTCCATTTCCGCTGGACTTCAAGACGCTAATAACATTTCGGGTTCAAGAATTAGCACAAGGGACTTAAACAAAGGCGATTGGACAGGCTTTGGCTACATTTCGTGGTCGCCGAAGATAGAAGGCTTGGGCTCCAGCCAGTTCACTCTTTTGTATTACAATCAGCCTTCGGTCAGGCTGCAACCTGATAATTCTGAAGGGTGGTCTTTTAACTTTACCCAAAACATCAACGACACTTGGGGAATTTTCGGCAGATTTAACACTGCTACCGGTGACATTATGCCGATTTCCAGCTCTATTGTGTTAGGCGGAGTGATGAACAACCCCTTAAAGCGCAACCCGCTTGACCAAATAGGCCTTGCCGTCGCCTTTAATGAGATTAACGACAATGTCGTCTCTGCCAACTTCGGCACCAAGGTTCGCAAAACGGAAACGGTGATAGAGGGCTTTTGGAATTGGGGCATAACCGAATATATGCAAGTCACCCCCGATGTTCAGTTCTACATCAACCCCGCGCTTGACAGCAAACAAGACACGGCAACAGTCTTTTCGCTTCGCTTAACCTTTATGCTGTAGCAACGAATCTTGAATCAAAAGATAAAGCGATTCACTTAACCGATTCAAATTAAAGCGATAAAAATCACATTTTTGGTTGGCTCGCATAAAAACACTTGCATTTTCCATAAAAGGGGTATAAAAGAACCTCCGTTTTTAATTCACATGCAAGGCGTTATGCGCTTTTTTGGCTTAAATCAGCCCTAAAATCGTTCCGGTGCCAAGTTTTGGTTCTTGCTTTGCAGAGGTTCAACTGGAAAAGAAAGGAAAAATTATGTCTCTTCCAACATTTACTATGCGCCAACTTATTGAATCCGGCGTTCACTTCGGACACAACACTCGCAGATGGAACCCCAAGATGGGTAAGTATATCTTTGGTACTCGTGACGGTGTCCACATTATTGACTTACAACAAACCGTCCCTATGCTTTTTGAAGCTATGCAGGTTGCTCGCGATGTTGCGGCAAAGGGCGGCAAGATCCTGTTTGTCGGCACAAAGCGCGCCGCGCAACTTCCGATTAAGGAAGCGTCCGAGCGTTGCGGCCAATACTTTGTAAATCACCGCTGGCTTGGCGGCACTCTTACCAACTGGAAAACTATTTCGGTATCCATCAAGCGTTTAAAAGAAATTGAAGCCAAGGAAGCTTCGGGAGAATATGAAAGTCTTACCAAGAAAGAGCGCCTTAATATCGCTCGCGAAAAGGAAAAGCTGGATCGTTCTTTGGGCGGCATCAAAAACATGGGGCGTCGTCCCGACTTGGTTTTCATCATTGATGTTGCCAAAGAGGAACTTGCTTTAACCGAAGCTGCAAAACTTGGTATTCCCGTAATTGCGATTTGCGATACTAATGTTAACCCCGACGGCATTGATTACCCCGTTCCCGGCAACGATGACGCTGTCCGCGCTATCAATCTTTATTGCGACTTGATAAGCGGTGCAATTCTTGACGGCATTAACGAGGAGTTAAAGGCTTCCGGCGTTGACTTGGGCGCTGCCGAAGTTGTGACCGAAGAGGTTGTGACTGAGGAAGTTGCGACTGAGGAGAAAGCTCCTGCCAAAGCGGAAGAGGACGCTGCGGACGAGGCTCAAACCCCTGCTGAATAGTCGCTCATAACAAACAATAAATAACAAGGCGACGGATTTTATTTTATATTTTTCCGTCGCTTTTTTAAAATTTAAAGGAGAATAAAATGGCTGAAATTACCGCATCATTAGTTAAAGAATTACGCGAAAAAACGGGCGCAGGTATGCTCGATTGTAAAAAGGCACTCACCGAAGCCGCCGGAGATATGGAAAACGCTATTGACTGGCTTCGTAAAAAAGGCCTTTCCGCCGCCGCTAAAAAGGCTGGCCGCACCGCATCACAGGGTCTGGTCGCTGCTACGGCTAAAGACGGCAAAGGCGTAGTCATTGAAGTGAACTCGGAAACGGATTTTGTTGCTCGTAACGATGATTTTCAAGCCTTTGTTGATGAAGCAATGCAAGTCGCCCTTGATGAAGATGGCGACATTGAGGCTGTAAAGAATCACAAGGCCGGCGATAAAAGCGTCGCCGAAAAGCTTACGGACTTGGTCGCTAAAATAGGCGAAAACCTTTCCCTTCGCCGTAGCGCAAGCTTGAAAGCAGACAAGGGCGCTGTTGTTTCCTATGTTCACGGCGCAGTTACTCCGGGCAAAGGTAAAATCGGCGTTTTGGTGGCCCTTGAATCCGATGCTCCTGCCGATAAATTGGAAGCCTTGGGCAAACAAATCGCAATGCATGTTGCAGCTACAAACCCTATGTCTTTGGATATATCGGGCGTTGACGCTCACGAGTTGGAACGCGAAAAAGGTATCATCGCCGAGCAGGCCAAAGCTTCCGGCAAGCCCGAGGCTATCATTGAGAAAATGGTTGAAGGCAGACTCCGCAAGTTCTATGAGGAAGTTGTTCTGCTTGAACAGGCTTTTGTTATGGATCCCGACAAAAAGGTCAAAGATGCCGTTGCCGACTTCGCCAAAGAGCTTGGCTCTGATGTAAAGATTACGGGCTTTGTTCGCTTTGGTCTTGGCGAGGGTATTGAAAAAGAGGAAACTGATTTCGCCGCTGAGGTTGCAGCCCAACTAAATAAGTAGTATAACTGCTTAAAACCAAAGGAGAACTGCCAATGACCGAGAAGCCTATTTACAAACGCATACTTTTAAAGTTGTCCGGTGAAAGCCTTATGGGCAGCAAAGAGTTTGGTATGGACGCCGTCGCCGTTAACGAGCTCGCCAAGGACTTAAAAGATTTGGCTTTGCAAGGGGTGGAGGTCTGTGTGGTTATTGGTGGCGGCAATATCTTTCGTGGTATTGCCGGTGCTGCTGCCGGTATGGATAGGACCAGCGCGGATTACATGGGAATGCTTGCAACCGTGATGAATGCTCTTTCATTACAAGACGCTTTGGAAAACAAGCAAGGCTTGCAGACGCGGGTCATGTCGGCTATTCCCATGCCTACCGTTTGTGAATCCTATATTCGTCGCCGCGCGGTTCGCCACTTGGAAAAAGGGCGAATTGTTATATTCGCGGCAGGCACGGGCAATCCTTTTTTCACTACGGATACCGCAGCCACCCTTCGTGCGATTGAGATGAATTGTGATGTTATTATGAAAGCAACGCAAGTCGACGGCATTTACGATTCTGACCCCAACAAAACCAAAGGTGCAAGGCGCTATGACAAAATAAGCTATGAAGATGTCATTACCAAAAATCTTTCGGTTATGGACGCCTCGTCGATTGCCTTGGCTCGCGATAACAACCTTCCGATTATAGTCTTTTCCCAACATGATGAGGATGCCTTACAAAAGGCGGTAAGAGGTCTTGGCAAGTTTACCGTCGTCGGCAAAAAAGATAATTAAGGAGCAATTCTATGGATATAAACGAATTAAAAGCAAACATTACCACTCGTATGGAAAAGACTCTAGACGCCTTAGGGCGCTCGTTCACGGGGCTTAGAACGGGCAGGGCAACCACTGCCTTGCTTGATAATATCTTTGTCGAGGCCTACGGTTCAACCGTTCCTTTAAACCAAGTCGGCAATGTCAGTGTTCCCGAATCTCGTATGCTTTCCGTCTCGGTTTGGGACAAGGGTTTGGCTAAAAATGTTGAAAAGGCAATAAGGGAATCCGCTCTTGGTTTAAACCCCATGAGCGATGGCAATCTTATTCGTATTCCTATTCCTCCTTTGTCTGAGGAGCGCCGCATTGAACTTGTTCGCATTGCCGGAAAGTATGCCGAGGAATCCAAAATCTCTATCCGCAACATTCGCCGCGATGGTATGGATGAAATAAAGGAAATGGAAAAGCGTAGCGAAATATCCGAGGACGAAAAGCACGAATACGAAGAAGTTATCCAAAAAATAACGGACGCCATGATTGCCAAGATTGACGAGCACTTAAAAAGCAAAGAACAGGAAATAAAACAAGTCTAGATGGGAAAGCCGGCTTCAAACATCATTCCGAGCCACATCGCCGTTATTATGGACGGCAACGGCAGATGGGCAAAATCCAAAGGCCTTCCGCGAAGCAAAGGACACGAGGCCGGTGTAAAGTCTTTGCAAGAGTTCATAAAATACGCGGGCAAACTTGGCATAAAATATATAACCATTTATGCTTTTTCTTCGGAAAATTGGCTTCGCCCCGAAAGCGAAGTTAAAACTTTAATGAACCTTTTGCGTAAATACTTAAAAAGCGAATTAAAGACAGCGCAAAAAAACGAAGTCCGCTATCGCTTTATAGGTGATTTATTTCGCCTTGATGCCGACATAAGGGACCTTATCCGTGACATTGAAACTTTAACCAAAGATAAACAGGGACTTACGCTAAACATTGCCCTAAGCTACGGCGGCAAAGATGAAATAGTTACTGCCGCAAGGGCGCTTGCTACCGAGGTTAAAGAGGGCAGGCTAACTCCCGACGCCATTAACGAGGAAACCTTTGCCTCCAAGCTTTTAACCTATCCCGCACCTTATCCCGACTTGTTAATAAGGACGAGCGGCGAACAAAGAATCAGCAACTTTTTGCTTTGGCAATTGGCATATACGGAAATGGTTTTTGTTGACACTCTGTGGCCGGATTTTTCCGCAAAGGACTTGGATTTTGCCATAAACGAGTTCCAAAACCGCAAAAGACGCTTCGGCAAGATAGAGGATTAAAAACAAATGAAACAACGCATCATCTCATCATTGATACTTCTTCCTTTGGTTGGTCTTGCCATTTGGTTCGCTTATCCTTGGTTTCAGATTCTGCTTGGAGTGGTAATAGTTCTGCTCTCGTGGGAGTGGGATAAAATGCTTACAAATAAGCTCACTCCGTTTGCGCTTATCAGTGCTGTCGTTGCCACCGCCGCCATGTTGATGATTGAATCGGGGCAAACGGCAATACTTTTTGCAGGCATTGTGGCGGCAGTATCTTTGCTCGCATACGCCAAGTCCAAAAAAAGTATGGATCCCCACCCTTTACTGAGAACTTTTGGCATTTTTTATATAACCGCCTTTGCCGTTTCGGCAGTTTTCATTCTTAATACTTTTGGCACCTTGTTCGTGTTCTGGCTTATTTTAGTAGTTTTTGCCACTGATGTTGGGGGCATGATTGTCGGCTTGCCGCTAAGAGGGCCGGCACTTTGCCCCAGCATCAGCCCCAAAAAGACATGGTCAGGATTTTTTGGCGGACTGGCTTTTGCTATTCTGATAGCGGTGCTTTTTGGCACATTGTTTAATCTTGGTGCTATTCCCGACTTGATTCTTTTCGGCTCGGTCATTTCCGTCTTTGCGGTTTTCGGTGACTTACTGGAATCCAAAATAAAAAGAGTAGTAGGGGTCAAGGACTCTGGTAATATTATTCCCGGTCATGGAGGTATGTTTGACAGAGTAGACAGCCTTATGCTTGTTATTATTGTTGTTACTATTTTCAGCATCATTGCTTGCGGAGCTTGCCCACAATGAAAAGTATAAGTATTTTAGGATCCACCGGTTCCATAGGCAAAAGTACCGTATCCGTAATAAAGGAAAATCGGGATAAGTTCACTGTTAGTGCATTGGTCGCGGGTTCTAATACCTCACTTTTGGCAGAGCAGTCCAAAGACTTGGGCGCAAAGCTGGCAGTCGTTGCCGATGAAACAAAGTATAATGAATTAAAAGAAAACCTTGCCGACACAAATATAAAAGTCGCCGCCGGTAAAACGGCCGTGTTGGAAGCCGCCGCTATGGATGCTGACATTGTAATGTCCTCTATCGTGGGGGCTGCCGGTCTTGAGCCCACCGCCGAAGTTATAAAAAGGGGTAAGACTCTGGCGCTGGCTAATAAAGAAACGCTGGTATGCGCCGGCGAAATCGTCATGCAAATGATAAAGGACACTGGCACAACCCTTCTTCCGGTTGACTCCGAGCATAGCGCCATTTTTCAGTGCTTAAACGAAAGTCAAAGGGATAAAGGTCAGGTTGCCGGCCTTGTTCTTACCGCTTCGGGCGGACCTTTTAGGGATAAAGATTTGGATTTTATGGCAAAAGTTACTCCCGAACAGGCAGTATCTCACCCCAACTGGAGTATGGGGGCAAAGATATCCGTCGATTCCGCAACCATGATGAATAAAGGGCTTGAGATTATCGAAGCCTATCATCTTTTTGGTTTGCCTTTGGAAAAAATAAAAGTTGTCGTCCACCCGCAATCCATAATTCACAGCGCCGTTTCTTATATTGACGGTTCGATGCTGGCGCAACTCGGGAACCCCGATATGCGCACGCCCATATCTTACGCGCTCGGCTTCCCGAACAGGATTCCTTCGGGCGTAAGGCAACTTGACTTGGCCGATATTGGCACGCTTTCCTTCTTTCCGCCGGACGAAGCACGCTTTCCAAGCTTAAGGTTGGCTAAGTCAGCATTGGCAAAGGGATCCTTCACCACCAATGTTTTGAACGCTGCCAATGAAGTCGCCGTTGCCGCTTTCTTGGCAAAAAGGATACCCTTTTTAGCCATTGCCAATACTGTTTCAAAGGTGCTAGAAAGTACCTCTTTGGGAAAGATGACAACTATTGCCGACGCTATTGCGCTTGATGCCGAAACCAGAATTAAAACCAAGGAAATCATTAACAAGGACTATAAATAAAAAATGCAAGATTTACTTACCTTTACCGAATACACATTAGCCTTTTTAATCGTTCTGTCGATTGTAGTATTCGTTCACGAGATGGGACATTTTTTAGTTGCCCGCCTTTGCGGCGTTCGTGTGCTTGAATTTTCAATCGGCTTTGGTAAAAAACTTTACTCAAGAAAGGATAAAAAGGGGACTAACTGGTGCCTTCGCGCTATTCCTCTGGGAGGCTTTGTTCAGATGTTCGGTGACGCCGATGCCACCAGCGCAAAATCCGACAAGAACATAAAGGAATTATCCGATGAAGAAAAAAAAGTCGCCTTTCCCTTTCAGCCTGTATGGAAGAAGATATCTATAATCTTTGCCGGTCCGGCCACCAACTACATCTTTGCCATTTTGCTTATGGCAGGTATTTTCATGGTTTACGGTCAGATTAGGATTCCTCCCGTCGTCGGCTCGGTGAAAGAGGGGACACCCGCCGCTGCTGCCGGGCTTCTTGCCGATGATAGGATTGTGAACATTGACGGTAACGCTATTAAAGAGTTTTCGGACATAAAACGCTGGATAGTTCTTGCCCCTTCTAATGAGATTTTGCTTACTGTCCAAAGAGATAATAAGACTTTGGAAGTAAAGGCAGTTCTTGCAAACGACGCTTCCAACCGCATTTTAGGCATATCTTCAAAGACTATAGCCGAGGGCGATGTTGAAAGTATGAGCCTTTTCCCCGCCTTATGCGAATCTGCAAAGTTAGCTTGGACTATGACTGCCGATACTATGATTTACCTAAAGCAAGTATTTTTAAGTGCTCGCTCACCCGATGAAATGCGCGGTCCCCTTGGTATTGCCGAGGCATCCGGTGATGCGGTAAAAGGCGGAACTTTAAGCTTTTTGCTGTTCTTGGTGCAAATATCCATTGGCATAGGGCTTATAAATCTTTTTCCCATTCCCTTGTTGGATGGTGGACAAATAGTGGTGTATGTAATAGAAGGGATAAGGCGCAAACCCTTGAGTGAAAAAATCTTGGAAAAGGCTCTGACCTTTGGTATGATTTTGCTCATTGGTTTGTTGTTACTGACGCTTTGGAACGATATTCCAAGGATTTTTAACCGGCTCATAGGATAAACGATTGCTAAAGAATGTTTTCTATACTTTGTTGCTTGCGTTTTCGCTTTTAATTATTGGCGAAGCGGCTTCTTTTGCAGCCGCTTCCGATTCCGATGCTAAAGTGTCGCAAATCCGCACCGAGGGGAATGAGCGCATTGAAAGCGAAACCATCGTTTCCTATATGCGCGTGTTTGAAGGTGATGACTTATCCGAAGCCACAATGAACCGCGCCTTAAAGAATCTTTTCGCAACGGGTATGTTCGCCGATGTTCGACTTTCCAAAGACGGCACGGTCTTGGTTGTAAAGGTAAAGGAAAATCCTATTGTAAACCGCCTTTACTTTGAAGGTAATCAAAGGCTTGAAGATGCCCAACTTTTGGACGAAGTTCAACTTAAACCTCGTGTTATCTACACCAAAGCCAAAGCTCAAAGCGATGTGCAAAGGATGCTTGAGGTATACCGCCGCAGTGGCCGCTTTGCCGTCTCCATTGAACCCAAGATAATTGAGCGCGACCAAAACCGTGTTGATGTTGTCTATGAGATTAACGAGGGGCCGACCACCTATGTTCGCAAGATTTTATTTATAGGTAACAATGAGTTATCGGATTCTAAATTAGCCGAAGCCATTATGACAAAAGAGGACGCTTGGTATCGCTTCCTGTCCTCTACCACAACTTACGATCCTGACCGCATGGCGTATGATAAAGAGCTCCTGCGCCGCTTTTACCTAAAGAACGGCTACATTGATTTTGAGGTTTACTCTGCTATTGCTGAGCTCACTCCCGACAAAGAAGCATTTTTTATCACTTTCACCCTTCATGAAGGAAAAAGGTATAAAATTAACAATTTTGACATAAAGACGACTTTGCTCGGACTTGATACCGAGGCGTTGAAGGAGAAAATAGGTGTAAAAACGGGCGACTGGTATAACTCCGATAAGATTGATGCCATAACTAATGTGATAGTTGACGCCGCCGGTGATTTAGGACACGCCTTTGTTGAGGTTACGCCCATTTTTGAAAACAAAGACGCCGAACAGGGGACGGTTGATTTAATTTTAGATGTCAAAGAAGGATCGCGTGTTTATATCAATCAAATCAACATTCATGGCAATGTCAGAACCAAAGACGATGTTATTCGCCGCGAATTCCGCGTTGCCGAGGGTGATGCCTTTAACACTGCAAAGATCCGCCGTTCAAAGCAACGCGTCGAGAACCTTGACTTCTTCTCTAAAGTCGATATCCAACCTCAAGCAATAGAAGGCACTCCCGATAAGACTAACATTGAGGTCGATGTTGAGGAAAAATCCACCGGTTCGCTTTCTTTGGGTGTTGGCTGGTCAACCTATGACGGTGCTTTGATTCAAGCGGGTATTCAAGAACGAAATCTTTTGGGCCGCGGACAAAACCTTGGCTTGAATGTTGCCCTTGCGCAGAAAAAGACAGAATATGATATAAGCTTCACCGAGCCTTATTTCTTGGGGCGCGAATTGGTTGCGGGTGTTGATTTGTTTAACATAACTCAAGACTTGCAGAAGTATAGTTCTTATGATCAAGACAGTATCGGCGGAGCTTTGCGTCTGGGATGGTCGTTTAATGAAGAACTTCGCGAAAACATGAAGTATACCTTGCGTAAGGACAAAATACGCAAAGTCGCTTCCGATGCTTCTATTTACATAAAGGAACAGGAAGGCACAACCACCACATCAATGGTAAGCCATTCTATCAGTTATGACCGCCGCGACAACATCGTGCGTCCGACCAGTGGCTATGTGCTTACGCTAAGCAATGATGTCGCGGGGCTGGGCGGCGATAACAGATTTTTGCGCACTGATTTATACGGCGCAATATATTTCCCGCTTACCGAAGAATGGACTTTGGGCTTTAAGACACACGGCGGATATATATTCGGCTTTGGACAAGATGTCCGTATTGATCAGCGCTACTTCCTTGGCGGACGTGATTTGCGTGGTTTTGAGCAGGGAGGTGCCAGCGCGCGCGACAACCAATCCGGAGATGCCTTGGGCGGTAATTGGGTCGCAACCGGCACGGCAGAGTTGGTATTCCCCTTGGGATTGCCAAATGAATTTGGTATCAGGGGTCGCGTCTTTGGCGATGTAGGCGTTGCAGGTAAGCCGGACGATACCGGCAATTATAAGATTGACTATTCTTCCAAGCCCAGAGCTTCAGTGGGCTTTGGATTATCGTGGGATTCCCCGATGGGCCCCATCAATATAGACATAGCGTATGCGATACTAAAAGAACGCTATGATAAAACTGAAGTATTTCGTATTAACTTTGGATCAGGATTTTAGAAATGAAGAAAATAACATTATTATGCACCTTTGTAGCCCTGGGCTTTGCAGCTTTTACAAGCATTGCTAAAGCAGATGAAGCAAAGCTTTCTCCCGCAGTCATTGCTATTGTTGATATGCAAAAGCTCCAAGATGAATCCACCGCTTATAAAGGCTTGGTCAAACAACGCGATAAATATGTCGCCGAACTCAAAGCCGAAGTAAGCAAAGAGGAGACCTCGCTTAGAAAAATGGAACAGGATATTAACAAAGAGCGTTCCATTTTGACACAGGAAGAGTTGAACAAGAAAATTGAGGCTTTCAGGACCAAGATGATGGAGTTCCAGCAAAAGGTTCAAGCTAAACAAGAAGCCATTTATAAATCATTCATGGAAGCCGGCTTAAAGATTCAAAACGAAGCTTTAAACCCTGCTGTTGCCGAAATTGCCGAAAAGAAGGGCGCCAACATGATTACCGGCTCTTCGCAAATGATGCAATTTGCTCCCGAGTTTGATATTACCGAGGAAGTTATTAAGCTTATGAACAAAAAGCTTCCCAAGGTAACTATGGCAAAACCGAACGCCGAAGCTTCCAAAAAGTAGGAAGGTTTGACCGATGACAGAATCGCGGTTTTTCAAATCAGACAGCTCCTTTACCTTAAAGGAATTGGCTAAAATATCCGGGGCGGATATAGGAAGGGAAGTGTCTTCGGATACTTCCTTCTCCTCGGTTGCCCCCATTGAAACCGCGACTTCGTGTGACATTACGGCTTGCTACGATAAGAAGCTCAAGAGCGCCATTAAAGACATAAAAGCCGGTGTTTGCGTAACCACTGCCGAACTTGCGCCATTCTTTTCCGATAAGGTGAGTTTGCTTATTGCCAAGGACGCAAGAAAGGCTTTCGCCCTTATCATCAGAGCACTTTACCCTATAAAGAAGCCCGTTCCTTTCATCTCGGACAAAGCTTTTATCAGCCCTTCGGCAAAGATAGGTGAGGGCGTTCGTATAGAGGCCGGAGCCTTTATCGGTGACGAAGCCGAAATCGGTGATTTTTGCTATATTGCCCCCAATGCTGTTATTGGCGAAAAGGTAAAGGTAGGTGAGGGCTCTTGGATAGGCTCATGTGCCTCTGTGCATTTTGCTACCATCGGCAAACAGGTAAAGATATATTCCGGTGCTCGCATCGGCGAAGATGGCTTCGGCTTTGTCTCATCAGCCGAAGGGCATCTAAAGATACCTCAAATCGGCAGTGTTATTATCGGCGACTTTGTTGAAGTAGGTGCTAACACTTGTATTGACAGAGGCGCTATGGTTGACACGGTTATCGGTGACGGCACTATCATAGACAATCTTGTCCAGATAGGACACAACAACACTATCGGCAAAGCGTGCGTAATCGTTTCTCAAGTCGGAATTGCCGGCAGTTGCAACCTTGGTGATTTTGTGGTTTTGGCAGGGCAGGTCGGCGTAAAAGATCACATTAAAATAGGTTCCGGCACGCAAGTAGCGGCGCAATCCGGCATTATGCATGATATTGCCCCCATGCAGACGGTAATGGGTTATCCTGCTGTTCCAGTAAAGGACTTTTTAAGGCAAACCGTTACTCTTCAAAAACTTACCAAGAAAGGATAGCGCAATGACATCTTCCACAAACATAGGTTTAGAAGGAGTTTTAGAAGCTCTACCGCATCGCCCGCCTTTTTTGTTGGTTGACGATGTCAAGGATTTGGTTCTAGGCGAAAGTTGCGTTGGCATCAAAGAAGTAAAACCGGACGAAGGGTATTTTAAGGGACATTTCCCAGATTATCCCATAATGCCGGGAGTTTTGATTATAGAAGCTCTGGCTCAAACGGCAGGCATTCTTTTATACTGGTCCCTAAAAGACAGTATAGACTTTAAATCTAAGCTGGTAGTACTTGCCGGTGTTGAAAAAGCAAAGTTTAGGAAATCCATTTTTCCTGGGGATACAGTAGAGCTTTTTGTGAAAAAAGAGTGTTTCCGCAACCCCATTTATAAAATAAGCGGCGAGGCAAAGGTTAAGGGCCAAACAATGGTTACTGCCACCATAACCGCTGTGATGACTTCTAAAAAGGATGAATAAAATGAGTTCAAATATACACGCAACAGCAATCGTCTCAAAGAAAGCCAACATCGCCGACGGTGTAGAAATAGGGCCTTTTTGTGTAATTGGAGACGAAGTTACTCTTGAAAAAGGTGTAAAGCTTATTTCCAATGTTACCATTATGGGGAATACGACCGTTGGCGAAGGCACACAAGTTTATCCTTTTACGGTTTTAGGCGCGCCGGCTCAACACATAAAGTTTATGAACGAGCCGGCAAAACTTATTATCGGTAAGAACAACATTATTCGTGAGCATGTTACTATGCACACGGGAACTCCTATTGAAACATCACAAACCATTGTCGGTGACAATGGCTTTTTTATGGTAGGTTGCCATATCGCCCACGATTGCATAGTCGGTAACAATGTGATTTTAACGAACAATGCCGCTCTTGGCGGACATGTGCGGGTTGGAGATTTTGCTATTGTAGGAGGGCTTTCCGCCGTGCACCAGTTCTGCCGCATTGGTAAGTATGCCATGATCGGCGGGATGAGCGGCGTTGAGCAAGATGTTATTCCCTACGGCTTAATCACAGGCGACAGGGGTAGGCTTCGCGGCCTTAACCTCGTGGGACTGAAGCGTCACAACTTCTCCATCTCGGACATTAACAAAATGCGTCAGGCTTACCGTATGCTTTTTGCGGATGAAGGCACCTTCGCCGAAAGGGTGAAGGATGTTGCCAAGACTTACAAAGGTTTTAAGCCGGTTGAGGATATTATCGAGTTTATCTCAACGGAATCTCATCGCACTGTTTGTCAACCCGATCACTCATAAAAAGGGAGAAAATATGGGAAAGAAGATAGCTATCATCGCGGGGGCAGGTTCTATTCCCTTAATGGCAATTAAGGCTTGTAAAGCAAAGGGACAGGACTTTGTTGTAGTTGCTTTGGCGGGAATTGCCGACACTTCTTCTTTTGCAGATATCCCTTTTAAATCCATAAAGCTCGGCAGAATAGGCGAGGCTATAAAGTATTGCAAATCCGCAGGAGCAGACGAGGTCATTCTAATCGGCTCCTTACGCCGTCCTTCTTTCAAAGAACTCAGTATGGATTTATGGACAGCCCGAAGGGTCGCAAAAATAAGCCTTTCCATCTTTGGCGATGACAGTATTCTTTCTGCGGTTATCAGGGAAATTGAAAAAGAGGGACTGAAAGTCAAGGGGATCCAAGAGATACTTCCCGAACTTTTGGTTCCTGCCGGATTATACACAAAACATAAACCCGGCAAGCGAGCAAAAATAGACATAAATCGCGGTATGGAAGTTTTGCAAGAGCTCGGCAAACTTGATATCGGACAATCCGCAATAATCCAGCAGGGTATGGTAATCGGAGTGGAGGCGATAGAAGGCACCGACGCCCTTATCAAGCGTTGCAAAGATTTGATGCGTAAAGGCGAAGCAGGTGTCTTGGTAAAGATGAAAAAAGTCGGGCAGGAAACCCGTGTTGATCTTCCCACGATTGGCGTGACTACTGTCGAAAACGCTCATGCTTCGGGATTGCAGGGCATAGCTTTTGAGGCAGGAGCGACTTTGGTCGTTGATTTTGACGCCGTAGTCGCCAAGGCGAACGAACTTGGACTTTTCCTCATTGCCATAAACAAGGGAGATAAGCTCTAGATGTCGGATAATAGCGCAGCACCCCTTATATATTTAATTGCAGGTGAAGCCTCGGGAGATTTGCTGGCATCTCGCTTAATGATTGCATTAAAGGACAAAACCAATGGTAAAGTTGCTTTTGCCGGTGTAGGCGGTACGACCATGAAAGAGCAGGGCTTTAATACTCTGTTTGATAATTCCGAACTGGCAGTTATGGGCTTAGCCGAGGTATTGCCAAGGATTCCTAAAATTATGCGCCTTGTCAGGCAAGTAATTAGCGATATTAAAGCCAAGCAGCCTGACATAGTCATTACCGTTGACAGTTGGGGCTTTTCGGACCGTATTCATCGCAGATTGCGAGGCATAAACATTCCTCACATCCATTATGTTGCGCCGCAGGTTTGGGCTTGGAAAGCAAGGCGCGCTGCCAAAATGGCAAGCAAAGTTGACGGGCTTTTAACGCTTTTTCCTTTTGAAAATAAGTATTTTACCAAATACGGTATTGATACGGTTTGTGTCGGTCATCCTGTAGTGGAAGGATTTATTTCCGCCACTGTTAAGAAAGATTTTAAAAAGCTGCACAACATTCCCCAATCCGCAAAAGTCCTTTGCGTCCTTCCCGGCAGCCGCCACAATGAAATCCGCTATTTGCTTCCCGTTTTTGCCAAGACAGTTAAACTTATGCAAGACAAATATCCGGACTTACACATCGTTATTCCCACGGTTGCCGCCGTTGCTAAAGATGTAGAAAACGCCGTATCCTCTTGGCAAAACACCATTGTATTACCTGACATAAAAGATAAAGCCTCCGCCTTCGCCATATCGGATTTAGCTTTGGCCGCTTCGGGAACGGTGTCGTTAGAGCTTGCCATGGCAGGCGTCCCCCATATCATCGGCTACAAGCTGAGTCCCATTACAGCCTATTTTGCCAAAAAGATTTTGAGGGTAAAATATGTTAATTTAATCAATATTATTGCGGATAAACTTATTATCCCCGAGTGCCTTCAGGATTATTGCACCCCGCAGATTCTATTTGAGAACTTACGAAGGCTTTTAGATGATAAAGCCGTGGCAACCGAGCAACTTTCCGAAGCAAAAGAAGTGCTGGCGCAGATAGGATATGGCGGTGAGCAAACTCCCAGCGCCAAGGCCGCGGATAAAGTTCTGGATGTTATTGCCAAGCGACATAAGGGAAAATAAATGCTTTCTCGCATTAAAGAGATTTTATACGCCGAACAACCTCGCTGGGAACTTTGGCTTCCTTTTTCGCTTGCGTCGGGTATAGCTGTTTACTTTTTACTTCCGTTTGAGCCTCCTTCTTACCTTGGCTTGATTTTAGTGCTAATCAGCGTGCCTTTTATCTTTTGGGAAAAGAAGAAACAAGATTACATTTTCTTTTCCCTCTTTTTATTTTTGTTCGCGCTTGGCTTTGCCATTTCATCTATTCGGGCAGATTATCTTTCCGCTCCCGTTTTGGAAAAGAAAACCAAAACCGTCACTGTTAAGGGCGAAATATCATCAACCGATATCAAAGGAACAGGACAACGCCTTGTCTTTGAGCAACCCGAAATTGTCGGCTGGGATAAAGAAAATATTCCGCGCAAAATACGCATAAAAGTCAATGGGTTAAATAACAAAGTTGTTGCGGGGGATAAAGTGGAATTAAGGGCGGTTTTAATGCCTCCGCCCATGCCCTCAATGCCCTCGGCCTACGACATTCCACGCAAGTTTTGGTTTGAGCAACTTGGCGCGGTCGGTTATGCCGTGTCCAAGGTTAAGATTATTTCCGAAGCATCATCTTTTAAGGGGTGGCTTGATCGCGTTCGGTCTAAAATCAACTTCAGTATTATGGATCGCCTTCCAAAAGATGAAGCGGGGATAGCAATGTCATTGGTTACGGGCGAGCAGGGTGGTAATTCAAAACAAATTGCGGAAAGTTACCGAGCTTCGGGCATAGCGCACATGCTGTCGGTTTCGGGTGTGCATATGAGCATGCTTGCGGGGCTCGTCTTTGGAATACTGCGGTTGTTCTTTGCACTCTTTCCCGGTATTTGCCTTCGCTATAACACCAAGAAGATAAGCGCGGCAATCGCTATTATCATCACTTTTTGCTACCTTTTGATATCGGGAATGGCAATACCCGCGCAAAGATCTTTCATAATGGTGACGGTTGTTTTAATGGCGGTGATATTAGATAAGCAAGCCATATCCATGCGTTCAATCGGTATTGCGATGATACTTGTTTTGCTAATCCACCCCGAAGCTTTAATGAGTGCCAGTTTTCAAATGTCCTTTGCTGCCGTTTACGCATTGATAGCGGCATTTGAAATCGGCGCGGGTAAACTTCATCGCAACATTTTAAAAGACAAAAAGCCCAAGAATTACATTTTATACCTGCTTATTATTTGGATACTCGGCACGGCGGTTACGGATTTTGTGGCAAGCTCGGCAACTACGCCGTTTGCTATATACCATTTTAACCGCTATGCCACTTACAGCATGCTTTGCAATCTGCTGACCGCTCCGATTTTAGGCATTGTAGTTATGCCGGCACTTTTGGTGGCGACGCTTTTGCTTCCGTTTAACCTAGCAAGCTATCCTTTGGATATAGCCGGCTTTGGTATAAATCTGATGAACAAGACAGCGCTTTGGATAGAAAGCCTGCCGCACTCGGTCTTTGTGATACCGGCGATGCCTGCTTGGGGTTTAGGCCTTGCCGTCATCGGCGGCGCATGGCTTTGCCTGTGGCAAACTCGCTGGCGATTGCTGGGTTTGATTCCCATAGCCTTGGGCATGATGTCCCCACTTACACACAAAGCTCCCGACCTTATCACTTCGCAAGGCGGCGGAGTTTTTGCGGTCCTCACTCCCGAGAGCAAACTTCTTATTGAACCGAGCAGGGGCGATAAAATGGCAAAGGAAACTTGGCTCAGCAAAAATGGTGAGGACTACAACGCCTACGATACCAAGAAGGCAAAGAAACTTTGGTTATCGGGCTTTACCGCCGCGGATGGCGATCCGTCTTTCTTCTGCTCATCTACTACCTTGTGCCATTATAAGGCAAAGGGCAAACATATCGCCATCGCCTACGATTACGATGCGCTAAAGAAAGCTTGCGCCACTGCCGACATAGTCATATCCAAAGTCAACGCCAAGAAAGAATATTGCCGCGCGCCGTATTTAATTGAGCGTAAAGGTATGTGGAAGTCCGGCTCACACGCTGTTTGGCTGGAAAAAGGCGGTAATGTAACCATAAGAAGCTCGGCGGACGAAATGGGCTCTCGCCCTTGGACTCCAAAATAAAAAACCACCCTGACGGATGGTCATTTTAATGGTGCGGATAGTCGGAATCGAACCGACACGGGATTACTCCCAACAGATTTTAAGTCTGTTGTGTCTACCAGTTCCACCATATCCGCACAACCTTAAGACAAGGCGCACACTTTAGCACACTTTTACAATAAGTGAAGTGTTTTTTGCCGTTCACTCCGCTTTATTGCACATTTTTCCCAATTCCCATTTGCTTTTTTGCTGCTCCTTCTTATAATCCCCATATCAACGACGGACATAATCCGGACAACATGTATGAGGTTTGTTATGAAGTTTCCTATATCAATTTTCAGCTTTTTCCCTAAAGAGTCTCCCATTCGCGACCTGATAAAGCACTATGATTTCATAGAAAAGGGCTCAAAACTAATCCCCGAGACTTTTGCCTGCTATGCCGAGCCGAAGCAAAGCAAGGATTTCGAATCACTTAAGCAACAGGTCGATGAAATAGAGGAACAGGCGGACAGGGTTAAGCGCAAAATCCGCAATCACATGCCCCGCGGCATTTTTATGCCCGTGGACAGGACGATATTTTTCAACTTCACCCGCTCGCTGGACGATGTTTTGGATTGCGCCCAAGACGCTCTTAACTGGCTTTCCATAAAGCGCATAAATGTTCCCGCTTTCCTAAAGAAAGAGCTGGACGATTACCTCCAGAACATCCTTGTAAGCGTAACGATTTTACGCCCCGCGCTGGAAGGCACGATTGAGATTGTGGGCGGCGGCACCGTTAATCGCGAAGAGGTAAAGACCCTATGCCGCAATGTCATTCTTCACCACGACGAAGTGGGAGCGCAGAAGCGCGCCATTATCGCCAAGTTATATAACGCCGACATTCCTTTCAAAGACATGTATCAGCTTTTAAAGTTCATTGAGGAAATGTATGACTCCAGCCATAACACCGAGCGCTGTTCGGACATGCTCCGCGCGATGTTGGCGAAATAAAGTAGGAAACATCAATAGGGCCTCCTTATGGACAACTACACAATAATTCTTATAATTTCGGTGATATCAGGCTTTCTGATGGCGTTCAGCATGGGCGCTAATGATGTTTCCAATGCCATGGCATCATCGGTGGCCGCAAAAGCAGTTACCATAAAGCAAGCCATTTTCATCGCCGCCGCACTCAATTTTATTGGTGCGGTTTTTTTAGGCTCTGCGGTTACCGGCACCATAGCAAAGGGCATAGTCTCGCCCGATATTTTCCCCGACTCCTACCTTTTTGTGCTGGGAATGCTTGCAGCGCTTTTGTCCGCGGGACTATGGGTATTGCTGGCGTCCTTCACGGCATTTCCGGTTTCCTCGACTCATTCCATAGTCGGCAGTTTGATAGGCTTTGGGGTGGTGGCAGGACATGCCGCGGATATCCATTGGGGCACACTCGGGATAATTTTCATAGCATGGCTTCTGGCACCGATAATAGGCGGCACAATATCTTTCATAGTATTCACCACCATAAGAAGCTTTATTCTGTTTCAAAAAAAGATTCTTTACCATGCGCTTTTCTGGGCGCCGTTTTGGATAGGAATGACAATCGACATTATCCTGTTGTCTCTCATTTACCGCACGCCTTTTGGCAAAGACCTTGCCGTTCCTTGGTATGCTTCGCTTGCTCTTGCCGTGGCGATCATCTGCCTTTGCGTAGGGGTGGGCTTAGCCATACGCCGCCGCCTTGCTTCCTCGCGCCCGCATAAGCAAGCGGAAAAGGTTGAAAAAATCTTTGGCAAGATGCAAGTATCCACCGCCTGCTTTATGGCCTTATCCCAAGGCTCGAACGATGTTGCCAACGCCATAGGTCCTGTCGCGGCGATTATCATGATGATTGGCAAGGTCCAAGGCGCCGACGCCGATACTCAAATCCCGCTTTGGCTTTTGATCATGGGCGGAGTTGGTATTGCCATAGGTATTGCTCTGCTTGGCAAGAATGTTATGACCACCTTGGGAGAAAAGATAACCAAGCTCAACCACACCCGAGGCTTCGCGGTAGAGTTCAGCGCCTCAACTACAGTATTGCTGGCATCTAACCTGGGGCTTCCGGTATCTACCACGCACGCCTCGGTCGGCGCCATCACGGGAGTAGGAATGGCTCGCGGCATTGGCGCTATAGACATAAGAGTAATCGCCAAGATATTCCTTTACTGGCTGATAACGATTCCCGTATCCGCCACGACTTGCGCACTTATCTTTTGGATTTTACAGATGCTTTTCAGGTAACGAACCCTACCACCTGATAGGTTTTCTTTGGGGCGAATAGCGGGATTCGAACCCACGGCATCCAGAGCCACAATCTGGCGCTCTACCAACTGAGCTATATTCGCCACCGACACTCACGCTTGCGTTCCAAGGCAAGCATAGGGGAGGGAACATATCATCTTCCCCCTTAAAAAGTCAAGTCCTGATTTAGTATTTTCTGCCCCTTTATTATCGCTTGCAAGAAAATAAAAAGCTGATAATTTAAAAAACCAGGTGAGGATCTACGACCTCGCTCAGGGTCTCACAGCCCTTTCTAGAAGGATAGGTCGTTTTCGTAGGCGGCCGCAAGATCATGACATTTGCTTCCATGGGGCAAATGTCAGCATACATGGTTATGGTTTTTAGCAATCATTACCGCATCATCTTTCCTTCTTTTTGGGTTGTGAACATCCGCTTGCACAGGGGCAGGACGCTTTTTGCCTGTGCGAGGCACACGAATACTTTTACGAGAAAAGGAGTGTTTGCGATGAAAGGCGGTTTAGAAATGAAAGTTCAAGGTTTAAAGACAAGTAAAGCGGCTCCTGCCGCAGAGTGTAAAGAAGTCGGCAATCAGAAAGGCTCACTGCTGCTCGAGGCTATCGTGGTTTTGGGCATGATAGCGACCTTTACGCCGATGTTATACAAGCATGTCGCGGACCGAAGGGCGGACATAGAGAACATCAATCGCGCAAACACTCTCCTTTACCTCCAACACAAGGCAGAAGACTACTTGAAGGACCCCGACAACATCACCGCCC
>JAEEGL015786623.1_pt1 | contig 65709 bp, 65 predicted proteins | sample 9134231 | NCBI WGS metagenome assembly JAEEGL01 (sample SAMN16246548, study PRJNA631951) | gut metagenome | biome: gut microbiome; feature: rumen; material: fiber-attached | host: Bos | place: Iran: Karaj | collected 2018-10
AAAATTGATTTGTAAAATGAAATGAGATGGGTTAAAACGCTAAATAGACAAAACAGATCAAGATATTAATTAGGGCGAGCTATGCGAGCCCTTATTTTTTTGCAATTTTAAGAGGGCATTTACCCCCTATGATTTTCACATATGCCCTTTTAGTGCTGGGGAGACCCTCTAAACCAAAGGGGGCGAGCTGTGCGAGCCCTTGTAAGTGCGAGCTCAGCGAGCGCAAGTGCAACAATGAGCAAGCAAAAGGTCGTACCACAACTTAATGTTGAAAGGTAAAAATAAAAGAAAAATGTTTAAAAAGGCACTTTGCCTTTCTTTTGCATTATTAATAAGTATAAATAGTTTTGCTGCGGTGGTAAGTGATAATGACGGTTCGGCATTTGTTACGAAATCTGAGTTTGAGGCATTAAAAAAGGATTTCCAATCTCAGATAGATAAGTATAATACATCAATTGATAGCAAAACTGATGGTGCTATAGCAGCTTATCTTGCAGGATTGCAAGTTGCAAAAAGGGAATATGTGCAACTTGATGCAAAAACCAATTATAGTTTTCCATTGATAATGCAAAGTAATGTAAACTTGTGGAATGATGTTAACTCTACAGATTATTATAATGTACCAAGAAATAGAGTAAGATATAGTAGTTTTGCATTAGCAAATTTTACTTATAGAAATGGTGCGGGCAATGCATCAAATGCTGTAATTTGGAACGATGAAACAGATGACAGCTTAATAACTGTGCCACCAGGAGACAGAAATGGATATCCTATGTTTGGTTTTTTGCAAGACAATACTGTAGATATCAACCCAAAATCTGCACAACTGTATTCTATTATTAATGCAAACGAAAATAGAAATGTTGGTGGAACAAATTATAAAATATTTAATTTAGATAATTATGGAATTGGATATCAATATTTAGATTATAAAAAAAGTTTAACTGTTGGTAAGCTTCCGAATCAAGGACACTTTAGTACAAGTACATTTTGGTGGAATTATTGTGGAGTACTAGGATATTCAGATAATGGTGGTACAAGTTTTACTGGAAATGGAACAACAACGGATTGGACTGAGCGCAAATGTTATGCAAGTGGTCACGGAGGGGGGAATAATCAGACTAAATATAACAATATAAATTCAAGTCACTTTGGTGAGTGGTGCAAAATAGTGGAAATACCTGAAGATGGTAGTGGTGGAAGTGGAGGATTTAATTTTGATGGTATTGGTATAGATTCATCTCAATTTGTATGGGAAGAAGGGCCTGTTAAAAAGATGATTTTTGCTGGAACTGCTATGGTGCCTGCTCAGGTTAAAAACCGATTTGCATATAGTTTTTATATTGCTGGTGGTAATGATTCAAAAGCTCAGAGAAATAGCATAAAAACAATGGGCTATCATCTAGGTTTTGGATATAGCCTAACAGATGCAGAATATACAAGAGGAAAGTATTTAGCACGATCTATGCTTTATATTCCTCCTTATAGAGCTGTTGAATATAATGGTTATAATACTACAATACCAAGTTTTGGTGCTTTACCTGCTACCTGTGTAAGATACTATGATAGTGATGGCAGGGAACATTTTTTAGATGAAGGAATGTTTCTTAGAAATTTTGATAGTGATTGTGACGTGGAGTTTAACTTAACATTTGGAACAAATTCTGGAACCAAAAATCTTAACTTTTATGTTTCTAAAGAACCATTTAGTAGAGCAAATGGGAAAACAAAACTTGTTAGATTTATAGTAGATAATGATACAAGTGAAGTTACTTCTAAAACACTTCAAACAGGAAAAAAGTATCATTTGAGAGTTCCTAATGTTTTAAAGAAAGAGCAATTATATTTATTGTGGGAACCAGATATAGCAGGCCAATACATTACACTTGATAGTTTTGATAATTTTATAGTTGAAAATCAATAGTTTTTGGAGATATTGATATGAATAAAAGAATAATAATTAAAAGTATAATTTCGATATTATTGATAATATTGTCAGTAGTAGAAAATTTTGCTGTAGCTGTATCGGATAATGACGGATCTGCTTTTATTACTAAAGCAGAATTTGATTCACTTAAAAATGATTTCCAAAGTCAAATTGACCAATATAATACAAGTATTGATTCAAAAATTGATGCTGCTATAGCAGCTTACCTTGCAGGAATATCAGTGGCTAAAACTGAAAATATTTTTCTTGATTCAACTACAAATTATTTATTTCCAATGGTTATGATGAGTAGTTCAAACCAATGGAATGAGCCTAAATCAAGTTATTATAATATTGTTAGAAATAGAGTTAGGTTTACAAGATACGATATACACTCAATGTCTTTAAATAATACTCATACATTAAATGCTGTAACATTTTGGGATGATTCTGATGGATCAACAATCACAATACCAGGAGGAAATGAGAATAATAGTGTTATTTATGGATTTATTCGTAATAATGGTAGAGAAATTTTAGGAATTAGTGCTCCTCTTTATTATATAACTACAAGTGCTAATATAAGGAAAATTGGAACTACAAATTTTAAAGTTTTTGACATTAATTCTTATGGTATAGGTTATCAATATATTGATTATGAAGTACAAAAAGGAGTAGGCAATGCCACTCAAGCTGGACATTTTACATGGAACAGAAGTAATAAATATGCATATTGTGGTGTGCTAGGTTTGAATAGTGGTTCGGGTAGAAGTAATCCTGAAGCTTATAAAGTAAACTGGACTGAAACTATGTTTAAATCTCAAGGGTCTGGCTGGAGTAATGCAACTCAATATGATGCTAAAACTGAATCATATCTAGGGACAAAAGTTGGACTAGACGCAATACCTGAATGGAATGGACATGGCAATGGTGGAGTTACATATCAAAATATAGGTATAGATTCATCTAGTTTTGTTTGGGATAGACAATCTGTAAAAACTATGTTATATGCAGGAACAAGTATGATGCCAGCACAATTAAATAGAAGATTTTCTTTTTCGCCAGATTTTAGTGATGGTGCAACTACAACAGTTGAGTGTGTCGATATACAGCAGACTGGATATGCACAAGGTTGGGCATACAATCCTACAGCTGCTGATAAAACTTCTGGTAAATTCTTAGCAAGGACATGTACTTATATACCACCATTTAAATGCACTACTTATGATGGATATAGCAATACAATATCAGATCTACCATCTTTTAGTGCACTTCCTGCATCATGCGTTAGATACTATGATGAAGATAACAAGGTGCATTATATGGATGAGGGAATGTTTCTTAGAAATTTTAAGAAAGTAGGAACAGTTGATTTTGAAATTAGATTTGGAACAAATGCGGGTACAAAGACATTAAGTTTCTATGCGTCTAAAGAACCTTTTGATAGAGTAAATGGCAAGACGAAATTAATTAAATTCAAGCTTGATAAAGGAACAACAGAACATACCACTACTACCTTATCCACAGGTATAAATTATCATATAACTATTGAAGGAATAAAAGCAAATGAACAGTTATATATATTGTGGGAACCTACAACTGCAGGAGAATATGTAACCCTTAATGATTTTTCAGAATTTACATTGACTTCAGAAGAAAAAAAATAATTTACTTTATCTGACACTTAGTGATTATAAAACTATATTGTAAAAAAATAAGGTTTAGGCTATAATGGTAATGAAATACCTAATAGCCTATTTTTTATATGGAAATATATGATGAAGAGGTTTATTTAATTGTATTATAAATATGAATAATGATAAAAAGTTATCTTCACTCTTTGGAGGCGAAAATGAAATTAGGAAATTGCGAATTAACAACTATAGTTGTTCCTGTGATGGGAACTAATTGTTATTTCTTAATTAAAGATAAAAATGCTATATTGATTGATGCAGCAGGTGATGGGGTTATGCTTTATGATTATATAAATAATAATCATATTAAACTTGATGCTATACTTCTTACTCATGGACATTTTGACCATATAGAGGCACTTGACTTATTGCATGAAAAGTACAAGGATGTCCCTATATATGCATTTAAAGATGAAAAAATAGTAGTAGAAAGTATGAATAATAATCTTATGGACCATGAATTAAAAAAAGAAACTGAAAAAGCTATTACTTATGTCCAGGATAATAGTATAATAAATGTAATGGGATTTGCAATAAAAGTAATCAGCACTCCTGGACACACTATTGGGTCGTGTTGTTACTATATTAAAGATTTAAATGCAGTATTCTCTGGAGATACTTTGTTTTGTGAGACCTATGGTAGGACAGATTTGCCTACAAGTGATACAAAGTCAATTGTTAGAAGTATAGCTAATAAACTAATGAAATTAGATGATGGGGTAGAAGTGTTTCCGGGTCATGGGTTCAGAACAAGTATAGGACATGAACGAAAAAACAATGAGATTATGAGAGATTATGTAATAAAATGGGCTGAAGAATAATGAATTTACATAATAAAAATAATTTTTTGAATTTTACGAATACATTCCAAATTGTAAGATAATAAATAATTTAAAATTTTATTTAATTTTTATTACTATTGATTTTATATTGAAAGTATGATATATTTGTTATGTATGGTATAACCAGAATTTAGCAATAAAGTTTTTTTGGTTTAAGATTTCTAATTTTGTCTGACGAAAGTCAAATGAAGGGGAATATGTATTTACATTTTGATGGTCAATTAAATGCATGTGACTTTGTGGCATCTAATTGTGAAAAAGAAAAAAATAATATTGAGGTTTTTTTTGATCCTATTGTAACATTGGGATGTTGTTTCGTTTTATTTAATGTGTAAATTATACCTTTGCATTGTTTGCAAAGGTTTTTTATTTATAAGTAAAAGAAAAATTTTGGAGGTGCAAAATGGCTGAAATGTATGACGTAATAATAATTGGAGCAGGTCCTGCAGGTCTTGCAGCAGGTCTTTATGCTGGAAGATCAAGACTCAAAACACTTATTATTGAAAAAGGTCAAGATGGTGGACAAATTGCTATAACAAATGAGATTGAGAATTATCCTGGAGCTATGCTTGAGGGTGAGTCAGGTCCAAGTCTCATAAAGAGAATGACTGAACAAGTAGCAAAGTTTGGTGCTGATAGAGTATCAGATATGGTTAAGAGCGTAGACTTAAAAGGTGATGTAAAAAAAATTGAGTGTAGCAAAGGAACTTATGAATCAAAGGCAGTTATAATTGCTACTGGTTGTTTCCCAAAACCAATCGGATGTAAGAATGAGGGACAATATGTTGGAAAGGGAATTTCATTCTGTGCAACATGTGATGCTAACTTTTATCAAGACCTTGAAGTGTATGTAGTAGGTGGAGGAGATTCTGCTGTTGAAGAAGCTATGTATCTTACAGGATTTGCAAGACACGTAACTCTTATTCATAGAAGAGATGAACTTCGTGCTGCAAAATCAATTCAAGAAAAAGCATTTAAAAATGAAAAACTTTCTTTCATGTGGGATACTGTAGTTGATGAAGTTGGCGGAGACGAAATTATGCAGTATATGATAGTAAAGAATGTAAAAACTGGTGAGACAAAAAAGATTGAAGCAGACCCAGATGATGGTATCTTTGGACTTTTCGGATTCATAGGATACAATGCAAACTCTGAACTCTTCAAAGGAGTTATAGATATGGATGAAGGTGGCAACATATTAACAGATGATAATATGCACACTAATATCCCTGGAGTATTTGCAGCAGGAGATATAAGAAAGAAGAGTCTTAAACAAGTTGTAACTGCAGCAGCTGACGGGGCTATAGCAGCTATGCAAGCAGAGAAATTCATAAACGCATAAGGGCTCGTATAACTTGCCCATACAAAGCGTAGGCGCGAGTTACACACAGAGGTGTAGGCGCGAGTTCCACGAGCGCAAAATAAGGGCTCGTATAACTTGCCCATACAAAGCGTAGGCGCGAGTTCCACGAGCGCAAAATATAAAATATTAGGAGGAATTAGAAATGTTAGAAGTTAATAAGGACACATTTGAGCCTGAAGTTTTAAAGGCATCAGGAAAAGTATTTGTAGATTTTTATGGAGATGGTTGTGTACCATGTCAGGCACTTATGCCACATGTTCATGAGTTCGCTGAGAAGTATGGCGACAAGATGAAATTCTGTGCACTTAACACAACTCAAGCAAGACGTCTTGCTATAAGTCAAAAGATATTGGGACTCCCAGTTATGGCTATATACGAAAATGGTGCAATGATTGATAGTGTTGTTAAAGAGGCAGCAACTGTTGAGTCAATTGAAGAGATGATTAAGAAACATATCTAATTATTAATCTTTATTGGAAGGAAACAATTATGAAAAGTGTAATTAAAGGAACTGGATATATTTTAGCTCACACACCAGACATGGTATTTTATAATGGCTCTACTCAAACAACAGAGAGAATTGTAAACCCTGATAGTGAGTATTTGAAAGAACTACCAAAGCACTTAAGAAATTTTGACCAAGCAGTATCGTATTGGCCACATCAAGTTTACATCGGAAATAAAACTCCAGAAGAACTTGCTAATACTCCTGAGCCATATTATGATAAAGAATGTGACAGCAAAGAAAGATATGGAAAGTATGGTGAGATAATTCCTGAAGACGAGTTTTATTTACTAATGCAAGCATCAGATGTTTTTGATTTAGTGATGCTTGAAAAAGGTTTTGTAAGTAAGACTAAAGATAAATTTGCAAAGGACCCATATATTGATGAGTCAATCGTTGCAAGAATAAAAGAAGGATTTGATTTAGCAGAGATTGAGAAATGTGTAAAGGATGAGCACGCTGAAGGTTTATATATTGATTTTAAACTTGTAGGTTGTGTAAAGAAAGCACATGATGTAGACCCAAACTTTTCAGCTCATGTAATACATGAGAACTTAGTTGCAAAAGCATCTTCAGTACTTGCTCTTATTGCGGGTATTAAAAATGCAGGCATAAGTAAAGATGAAGTTGATTTTGTAATTGATTGTTGTGAAGAAGCTTGTGGCGATATGCTTCAACGTGGTGGTGGTAACTTTGCAAAAGCTGCTGCTGAAATCGCAGGTCTAAACAATGCAACTGGTGCAGATACAAGAGGTTTCTGTGCTGGACCATCACATGCTATAATAGAAGCAGCATCACTTGTAGCAGCTGGTACATATAAAACTGTAGCTGTAACTGCTGGTGGATGTACTGCTAAACTTGGTATGAATGGTGTAAATATAGTTAAGAAAGGTCTTCCTATTATGGAAGATGTTGTAGCAGGATTTTGTATCATCATTTCAGAAAATGATCAAAAGAACCCAGTTATTAATCTTGATATACATGGAAAACTTGCTGTTGGTGCAGGATCAGCTCCACAAAATGTTATAGGAGCACTTGTTATAGACCCACTCGCAGAAGCAGGACTTAAGGTTACTGATGTAGATAAGTTCTCTCCTGAGATGCAAAATGCTGAAATTATGAAAGCTGCAGCAACAGGTGATGTTGCTGAAGCAAACTATAAGATGATAGCAGCACTTGCAGTTAAGAAAGGTGATCTTGATAAAGCACAAGTTGCTACATTCCCAAAAGAAAAGGGAGTAAAGGGATATGCTCCTATACAAGGACATATACCATCTGGTGTCCCACCTATAGGATACTTTAGAGATGAGATGCTTCAAGGTAAGATGAATAGAGCAATGATTATTGGTAAAGGTTCACTTTTCCTTGGCCGTCTTACAAATCTTTTTGATGGTGTATCATTTGTTATAGAGAAGAATGATGGATCAAAAGATAGTGGTGGTGCATCAGAAGAAGAAGTTAAGAGCTTAATAGCTAAAGCTATGAAAGAATTTGCAAGTACACTTTTAAAAGCAGAATAATGGTATTTGCTCGTAAGCTTGCGACTACATAGGGGTGAAGCAGTGTGAGCCCGAAGTTTTTAAAAGTAGTATAATTAATAGAAAGGAAAACATTATGAGTACATTAAAAGAACAAATTGCAAAAGCATTTATGGCTATGGCAGAAGGTCTTGAGTCAGGGCAATTTGGTGAAAGACCTAAAGTAGCTCTTACTGGTATGGGTTCAGAACATGGTGAAGCAAACTCTATGCAAGCTGCAGTTATGGCGGCTAAGAGCGGTGTTGATGTATATTATATAGGTACTTATGAAAATCCATTAGTTAAAACTATAAAAGTCAAAGACGATGAAGAAGGACACAAAATGATGGAGAAAATGGTTGATAATAAGGAAGTAGATGCTGCTGTAACTATGCACTATCCATTCCCAATAGGTGTGTCAACTGTAGGAAGAGTTGTTACTCCAGCAAATGGAAAAGAAATGTTTATAGCAAACACTACTGGAACATCAAGCACTGATAGAGTTGAAGGAATGGTCATAAATGCAATAAGTGGTATAATTGTTGCAAAAGCAACAGGTATTGCAGACCCAACTGTAGGTATATTAAATGTTGAAGGTGCAAAAGCAGTTGAAAAAGCATTGAACGAATTAAAAGCTGGTGGATATAAATTTACTTGGGGAGAGTCAAAAAGAACAGATGGTGGTGTGTGCTTAAGAGGAAATGATGTATTGCAAGGAACCACTGATATATTGGTTACTGATTCACTAACTGGAAATGTCCTTATGAAAGTATTATCTGCTTTTATGAGTGGTGGCAATTATGAGTCAACAGGATTTGGATATGGACCAGGTATGGGCATAGGATATGATAAATTAGTATTTATTGTATCTCGTGCATCAGGTGCACCAGTTCTTGCACATGCGATGACTCTCGCAGGTGAACTTGTAAGAAACCATATACTTGATATTGCAAAAGAAGAATATAAGAAAGCTAAAAAAGCTGGTCTTGATAGTATACTTGAAGGTATCAGAGCGAAAAACAAAGCAGCAGGTGCAGCTAGTGAAGATGTAAAGATGCCACCTAAAGAACCAGTTCCAGCAGCAATTCTTGGTGTAGAAGTTATGGACCTTGAGGATGCTGTAAAGGCACTTTGGAAAGAAGGCATCTATGCTGAGTCAGGTATGGGTTGTACAGGTCCAGTAGTAATGATGAGCGATGCAAATGAAGCAAAGGCTCGGGATATATTAAAGAAAGCTGGATATATTTCATAAGACGATGTTGCATCGTATGGGCGAGTTATAAGACCCAAACTCGTATGGGCGAGTTATACGAGCCCAAATTCGTAGGGGCGAGCAGTGCGAGCCCATGTTAAATAATTTACTAATTAATTTATACATATAATGTAGAATATCTAAGTGTGCTTCAAATAATTGCCATAGTAACTAATTGAATCATGATATTGGACATTCTACGAATCAAAATTTAATATTAAAGGAGGTAAGGCCATGAGTATTTTAGCCGGAAAGAAAGTAGTAATCATAGGCGACCGTGATGGTGTGCCAGGTCCCGCTATTGAAGAATGTGCCAAGTCAGCAGGTGCTGAAGTAGTATTCTCATCTACAGAATGCTTCGTCTGAACAGCTGCTGGTGCAATGGACCTTGAAAATCAAAAGAGAGTAAAGGAATTCGCTGATAACTTTGGTCCAGAGAACGTAGTTGTTCTTCTTGGAGCAGCAGAGGGTGAGGCATCAGGTCTCGCAGCTGAAACAGTTACAAACGGCGATCCTACTTACGCAGGTCCACTCACAGGAGTTCAGTTAGGACTCACAGTATATCACGTATGTGAACCAGAAGTAAAGGCAGAATTTGATCCACAAGTTTATGAAGACCAAGTTTCTATGATGGAAATGGTTCTTAATGTTGAGGACATCCAAAAAGAAATGCAATCTATTAGATCACAATACTGCAAATATTTAAAATAATTATTTAAGCGAAAGCGATTTCGGTTGCTTTCGCTTTTGTTTATTATTTTAATAAAAAATATTTAAAAAATTATTTTACATAATTAAGAAATGCATTTGACGGGGGTTAGTGCATTTTAAATAAAAAATATATTATTTGGAGGAAAAATTATGCAAGGTTTATCAAGTTTTATGCAATGGCTCGATGATTTACTTTGGGGACCAATACCAGCACTTGAGAAAGTTCCAGTTCTTGGTTGGCTCTCACCACTTGCTATCTTACTTGTAGGTACAGGTCTTTGGTTCACATTTAGTCTTGGATTTATCCAAATCAGAGGTTTCAAAAAAGGCTGGAATGCCGTTTTTGGAGGAATGTTTAAGAAGTCTGAAAAAGCAGGTGCTCATGGAATGTCATCTTTCCAAGCATTAGCAACTGCTATCGCAGCTCAAGTTGGTACAGGAAATATAGTTGGTGCATCTACAGCAATTGCTGCAGGCGGACCTGGTGCTATTTTCTGGATGTGGATTGCTGCATTCTTTGGAATGGCTACTATATATGTAGAAGCTGTTCTTGCACAAAAGTATAAAAAAGTTGGTGATGATGGACATGTAACAGGTGGTCCTGTTTATTATATCCATGCTGCATTTGATGGAGCATTTGGAAAATTTTTAGCAGTGACATTTGCTATACTTATTATTTTATCACTTGGTTTCCTTGGATGTGCAGTTCAAAGTAATGGTATCGCTACAGCTTGGAATACAGTTGCTAATCCAAATGGAACTATGCAAACTGTAAATATATTAGGTGCTAATGTTCCTATAATTCAACCTATAGTTGGTGCTGTACTTGCTATCATTGCATTCTTAATTTTTGCAGGTGGTATAAGTTCAATAGCATCATTCACAGAGAAAGTTGTTCCTGCTATGGCATGTATATTTATAGTTGGATCACTTTTTGTAATTGTAACTCACATTACTTGGATACCAGAAATATTTAGAAAAATATTTGTTGGAGCATTTACTCCACAAGCAGTATTTGGTGCTGCAGTAGGTGTTATGATTAAAGATGCAGTAAGTAAAGGTATAGCAAGAGGACTTTTCTCAAATGAAGCTGGTATGGGTTCTACTCCTCATGCACACGCTGTTGCAAAAGTTGATCATCCATCTCATCAAGGTTATGTTGCTATGATAGGTGTATTTATTGATACATTTATAATACTTGATTTAACTGCATTTATAGTTATAGGTTCAGGTATGTTCGATCCATCTATATCTGGTTCAAATCTTACAGGTGCAGCACTTGCACAAGCTGGATTTAGAACAGGATTTGGCGGATTTGGAAACTTATTTATAGCATTCTGCCTTACATTCTTTGCATTCTCAACTGTTATAGGTTGGTATTTCTTTGGAGCAGCAAACTTTAGATATTTATTTGGATCAAAAGTTCTTAAAGTTTATGCAATCATAGTTTGTGTATGTGTATTCCTTGGCTCACTTGCAGAAGTTGATTGGATTTGGAATATGCAAGATTCATTTAATGGACTTATGGTAATTCCAAACTTAATTGCTATCTTAGCTCTTACAAAAGTTGCTAAGCAAATAATGAAAGAAGATAATGTAAACGAAATGATACATAAATAATTTGTTAAATGAAGTATATTATTATTACAAACAATCCACTTGTTAAAGAAAAATATGTGGATAAAGAAGTAGAGTTTTATGATAAGAAATATCAAGAAATTCTACAGATAGTAAAAAATAAAATTGCACTAGGACATAAGATGCTTACTCATCCACTTTCAGGTTCTGTAAAACCAAAAGAGACGCCATACAAATCAATTATGATTTCAAAAGAGAAAGAATATGTAGATTTGGACTCTTTAGAACTTATAGAAAGTGCTATTGCAACTTGTGAAAAGTTTAAAGAGAGGAGCGATAAGTGGACAACTCAAGTTTTGAAAGATTTTCAGCTTGTGGACTTTACGCTTATTGACAGTGCGATGGGATCAGTAATGTAGATAATGTGCGCCCACTTAATTGTGAGCCCATAAAAATAAAGGAGGAAAGAAAAGTGAAACTCGAATTAGGTTATATTCAGATTAAAGATATTGTATTCGGAAACGAATCAAAAATATCTAATGGTGTTTTAACTGTAGATAAAGCACCAATCGAGGCCCTTGCAAAAGAGGATGACAGAATTAAATCTGTAACTCTTGACATTGCTAAGCCAGGAGAATCAGTTCGTATAACTCCAGTTAAGGATGTTATAGAGCCAAGATGTAAAGTTGAAGGAGACTGCGATATCTTCCCAGGAACAATAGGTTCTGTAAAGATGGCAGGATTCGGAAAAACTCATGTATGCAAAGGAATGGCAGTTGTAACTGCTGGTAAGATTGTTGGTTTCCAAGAGGGAATCATTGATATGACAGGACCTGGAGCTGATTACACTCCATTTTCAAAACTTTTAAATCTTGTGTGTGTATTTGAGCCAGTTGAAGGTTTAAAACAATGGGATTATGAAGAGGCAGTTCGTTTTGCAGGGTTTAAGATTGCAAAATATATTGGAGAGCTTTCAAAAGATATTAAACCAGATTCAACAGAAACATTTGAAGTATGCAACTTTAAAGAAAACATGGAGAAGTTTAAAGGTCTTCCAAGAGTAGGATATGTACATATGTTACAATCACAAGGTTTATTACATGATACATATGTATATGGTGTAGATGCTAAGAAGATTCTCCCTACACTTATGTATCCAACAGAAGTATTTGATGGAGCTATCGTATCAGGAAACTGTGTTTCTGCATGTGATAAAAACCCAACATATGTTCATATGAACAACCCTGTTGTTGTTGATTTATTAAAGCATCACGGAAAAGAAATCAATTTCTGTGCACATATAATTACAAATGAAAACGTTTATCTTGCTGATAAACAACGTTCTTCTAACTTCACAGCAAAGCTTTGTGAAATGCTTGCTCTTGATGCAGTTATCATTACTGAGGAAGGATTTGGTAACCCAGATGCAGACCTTATCATGAACTGCACAAAGATAGAAAAGAAGGGAATTAAGACAGTCCTTGTAACTGATGAATATGCAGGTCGTGATGGTGGTTCGCAGAGTCTTGCAGATGCTGATCCACTCGGAAATGCATGTGTAACTGCTGGTAATGCAAATGAGGTAATCATACTTCCTAAACTTGACAAAGTTATCGGAACACTTGATTATGTAAATAAGATTGCTGGTGGAAATGAAAATAGTATGAGAAGTGATGGAACTATAGAGATTGAGATTCAAGCTATAACTGGTGCTACAAGTGAAGTTGGATTCCATACACTTACTGCTACATATTAATAAAGGAGGAGATGGAAGATGAGTAAATTAAGAGTGGTTCACTATATCAACCAATTTTTCGCTGGTATAGGTGGAGAAGAAAAAGCGGATACTCCTGCTGAATTAAGAGTAGGTGAAGTTTTAGGACCAGGAATGGCACTTAAAGCTAATTTTGGAGATAATGCAGAGATAGTTGCTACTATCATATGTGGTGATTCATATTTTGCAGAGAATATGGATAAAGCAAAAGAACAAATAATTGGATGGGTTAAAGAGCAAAAGCCAGATGTATTTATAGCAGGACCTGCGTTCAATGCTGGTCGTTATGGTACAGCTTGCGGTGCTATATGCGAAGCAGTTCAAAATAAATTAAATATCCCAGTTGTTACTGGTATGTATATTGAAAACCCAGGTGCAGACATGTACAAGAATAAAGTATATGTATTCCCTACAAAGGATAATGCAGCTGGTATGAAAGATGCTGCTCCAGTACTTGCTAAGTTCGCATTAAAACTAGGAAATCACGAGAAGATAGGTTCTTCAAAAGTTGAAGGATTTATGGAAGGTAAGAGAATTAACTTCTTTGCTGAGAAGAGAGGATCAGAAAGAGCAGTTGATATGCTACTTGCAAAGATTGCAGGTAAGCCATTTGAGACTGAATATCCTATGCCTGAGTTTGATAAAGTAGATCCAAATCCAGCAATTAAGGATATTACAAAAGCTACTATAGCTCTTTGTACTTCAGGTGGTATTGTACCAAAAGGAAATCCAGATCACATTGAGTCATCTAACGCACTTAAATATGGTGAGTATGATATAACTGGTGTAATGGAATTAACTTCTGATAAGTACGAGACTGCACACGGTGGTTATGACCCTGTATATGCAAATGAGAGACCAGATAGAGTTCTTCCAGTTGATGTATTAAGAGATCTTGAGAAAGAAGGAAAGATTGGAAAACTTCATAATAAATTCTATACTACTGTTGGTAATGGTACTGCAGTTGCATCAGCTAAGAAGTATGCTGCTGAATATGCACAAAAACTTAAAGCTGATGGCGTTGATGCAGTTATCATGACAAGTACATGAGGAACTTGTACACGTTGCGGTGCAACGATGGTTAAAGAGATAGAGAGAGCAGGAATCCCTGTTGTACATATGTGTACTATCACTCCTATATCACTTACAGTTGGTGCAAATAGAATCGTGCCAACTATAGCAATTCCTCACCCACTTGGAAATCCAGCACTTGATAAAGCTGATGAGAAGAAACTTCGTCGTCATTTAGTTGAGAAGGCTCTTAAAGCTCTTACAACTGAAGTTTCAGGACAAACTGTATTTGACAATTAATTATAAAGTTTTATTGGCAGGGCATATTGCCCTGCTTTTTATTATTACTAAATAATTGCAGATACCTCATACAAGAAAAAAGTTGGAGAAAAAACAAATTTTTTGCAACGATGGCGATAGCCGAACCTTAGAACTTTAGCACTGTTTGAGCGGAGCGAGTTTGCAAAGTTCTTGGTGAGGCAGAGCCAGCGCTTGCTAAAAAAATCTTGTTTTTGCGACCTATTTTCAGTGTGAGGTATCTGCAATTAAATATAGTATAATTAAAAAATATGTGTTATAATACTATATAATATTTGTAAAATATAGGAGGTAGGCATGCGCCAAATTTATGAAATGTCAACAGATGACATGGTTAAAATAATTGAAGAAGAATTATCTGGAAAGGTTGATTGCAGCAATGCTAAAGTTGGAGGAACAGCTGGAAAAACAGAAGTAATTGGCATAAAAGTAAAAGATACAGGAGCAGAGATTACATTTCCATTTGACTATAATATGAATGAAGATGATTTTAGAGTTAGTGTAAAGAACCATTTCTTAACTTAAAAAGAAAGGAGGGTATAAGAAATTATACGCGAAAATTATGAGTAGATTAACAGTGTATACCGAGAACAAGCAAGAAACTGTAAAAGAACAGCTTTACAAAGATCTTGAAAGAAGAATTGTCGCTAGCCCAAGTGGACTCTGCCCAGTTGATTTAACCAATTCATTTGTTAGGCTTTGTTTGTCACAAAGTTGTGGCAAGTGTACTCCATGTAGGGTTGGCTTAAAAAAGTTAGCAGAGTTATTGGATAGCGTGCTTGATGGAGAGGCAACACTTGAAACTCTAGATTTAATTAAAGAAACAGCAAGAACTATTTTTCTTTCTTCTGACTGTGCTATTGGTCAAGAAGCAGGAAGGCTTGCACTTAATAGCATTGAAGGATGCTATGATGATTACAAGGAACATGTAACTAGTGGAAATTGTACATGCAATAGCAATCAACCAGTGTCATGTGTAAATATGTGCCCAGCACATGTTGACATTCCTGGTTATATTGCACTTGTAAAAGAAGGAAGATTTGATGATGCAGTAAATTTAATTAGACATATGAATCCATTCCCAATTACTTGTGCATTTATTTGTGAACACCCATGTGAGAATAGATGTAAGAGAAATATTGTTGATGCTCCAATCAATATAAGAGGAATTAAAAGAGTTGCAATTGAAAAATCTAAGAATCCATCGTTGCCACCAAAGGCAGAGAGCACTGGAAAGAAAGTTGCTGTAATAGGTGGGGGACCAAGTGGATTAAGTTGTGCATACTACTTATCTCTTATGGGTCATGATGTCACAGTATATGAACAAAGAAAAAAACTTGGTGGTATGCTTAGATATGGAATACCAAGTTATAGATTCCCAAGAGAGAGACTTGATGAAGAAATAAATTTTGTTTTATCTGCTGGAATTAAAGTAGAATTAGAAAAAAGTATTGGAAAAGATTTTCAATTAAAAGATTTAAAGAAAAATTTTGATGCGATATATATTGCTATAGGAGCACACACTGATAAAAAAATTGGCATAGATGGTGAAGATGCTAAGGGAGTTATGTCTGCTGTTGAGATGCTTCGTGCTATTGGTGATGGAAATCCAGTTGATTATAAAGGAAAGAGAGTTATAGTTGTAGGTGGCGGAAATGTTGCTATGGACGTAGCTCGTTCATCAATTAGACTTGGTGCTTCATCAGTTGATATAGTTTATAGAAGAAGAAAAGCAGATATGACTGCACTTGCTGAAGAAGTAGAAGGTGCTGAAGCTGAAGGTTGTAATGTAGTTGAACTTATGAGTCCAGTCGCTATTGAGAAAAATGCAGATGGAACAGTAAAAGGTTTAAGAGTAAAACCACAGATGACAAGCCTTATTAAAGAACATAGACCATCTCCTAAGAGTAAAAATGAGGATGAGATATTGATACCTTGTGATATTTTAGTTGTAGCTATTGGTCAAGGTATTGAGAGTAAACATTTCAAAGAAGAGGGTATCACAGTTCAAAGAGGAAATAATATTTCTGCCATGGGATCTCTAGCAGTAGGAGATATGGAAGGTGTATTTGCTGGTGGAGATTGTGTGACGGGACCTGCTACAGTTATAAAAGCTATAGCAGCTGGTCGTGTTGCTGCAGCAAATATTGATGAATACCTTGGATTTAATCATGAGATAGAGAATACAATTGATATACCTAAAGTTGTATTTGATGATAAGGTACCTTGTGGAAGAGTTGAGTTATCACTAAGAAAACCACAAGAAAGAAAGAATGATTTTGATGCAATTGAGAATACAATGAGTGACGAAGAAGCATGCCAAGAATGTGGAAGATGCCTTAGATGTGACCACTTTGGCTTTGGAGTATTTAGAGGCGGAAGGAGTACAAAATGGTAAAATTAATTATTGATGGAAAGAATATAGAAGTAAAAGAAGGAACTACTATATTAGAAGCCGCTAAATCAAATGGTATAAATATACCTACACTATGCTTTTTAAAAGGTATAAATGAAATAGGTGCTTGTAGAGTATGTGTAGTTGAAGTTGAAGGATATGAAAAATGTATAACTGCATGTAACAACTATGTTGTTGACGGAATGGTAGTTCATACAAATTCAAAAAAAGCAAGAGAAGTAAGAAAAACAAATCTTGAGTTAATCCTTTCTCAACATAATTTTACTTGTGCAACTTGTATTAGAAATGGAATATGTAAACTTCAAGAGTTAACAAAAGAGTTCGGAATAACTGAGACACCTTACAATATAAAATATGAGAAAAAAGAGTGGAATAATTCAATACCACTTATTAGGGATGCTACGAAGTGTATTAAATGTATGAGATGCGTTCAAGTATGTGATAAGGTTCAGAGTCTTGGTGTATGGGATGTTGTGAATACTGGCTCAAAGACAACTGTAAATGTTCGTTATGGTAAGAAACTCAATGAAGTTAATTGTTCATTATGTGGACAATGTATAGTAAATTGTCCTGTAGGTGCATTACACGAGAGAGATGATGTAAAAGTAGTAATGGATGCACTTGATGATAAAGAAAAAATAACAGTAGTTCAAGTTGCACCAGCTGTTCGCGCTGCTTATGGTGAAGGAATAGGACTTAAGAGAGAAGAAGCAACTGAAAAGAGACTTGCAGGAATATTAAAGCATATTGGATTTGATCATGTATTTGATACAGTATTTACAGCAGATATGACAATTATGGAAGAAGGTTCAGAGTTCTTAAAGAGACTTGATGATATAAGGAATACTGGTCTTCCTATGTTTACATCATGCTGCCCTGGTTGGCTTAGATTTATAAAATCTGAGTTCCCTGATTTAGTTCCAAGACTTTCATCAGCAAAATCTCCTCAAGGTATGTTTGGTGCTCTCGCAAAATCATACTATGCAGAGATTTTGGGAGTTCCAGAAGAAAAAATATTTAGTGTGTCTATTATGCCATGTCTTGCAAAAAAAGATGAGGAGACACTTGATAATAATCACGATATAGACGCAGTACTTACTACAAGAGAATTAGATAGGCTTCTTGTATCTACAATGGTTAATCCAAAAGATATACCTGAAGTTGAATTTGATACTCCGCTTGGAGTTGGAACTGGTGCAGGTGTAATCTTTGGTGTAACTGGTGGTGTTATGGAAGCTGCACTTCGTTCAGCTTACTTCCTCGTAAATAAGAAGAATCCAGATGCAGATGCATTTAAAGATGTTAGAGGTCTTGATGGATATAAAGAAGCATCATTTGATTTTGGAAATGGAGTTGTAGTAAAAGTTGCAGTAGTTCATAGTCTTTCAAATGCAAGAAAACTTATAAATAGAGTTCTTAAAGGTGAAGTAAAGTATGATTTCGTAGAAGTTATGGCATGTCCTGGTGGTTGTATCAATGGTGGCGGACAAGTTATAAATCTTGAAGGAAGCGACCTCGCAGCTCGCTCTGGTGTTCTTTATGGACTTGATAAAGTAAATAACTTAAGATTCTCTCATGAAAATCCTGAAGTCATAGCTTGCTATAAAAATTATTTGAAAGAACCACTTAGCGAAAAATCACATCACTTACTTCATAGAGACCATGTGAAAGAAATGAATGAGCAAAAGTCTCTTGGGAAACAAGTATAACAAAACATTAATTAAAAAGGCGGCTTATTGGCCGTCTTTTTTTATGTTTACTTGCTTTATTTCCCAGTTTGCTCTTGTATTTTTAAGTTTTAGATTTTTTGCAAAGTTTTTATTTTTAGATATGGCGAGAAGTGTTGGACCGGAACCTGATATAAGAAGGACTGCATCGCCGTTTTTTTCTACAGTTTTTTTAATATAGTCATAGTCTTTGATTAATTTTTTTCTATATGGTTCGTGGACATAATCTTTGCATACCGTTTTTAACAATTCAAAATTACCACTTTGAAGTGCCTCAACTAAAAGTATGCTATGAGATATAGTTGATACTACTTCTTCCTTAGTATATTTTTTTGGCAAAAGTTTTCTTGCCATTTCCGTTGATGTTTTGAAATCAGGAATTAATACATTAAAGTATAAGTTTTTTGATACATTATATTTTTTACAATAAAACTTTCCATTATTAAGCTTGACTGATGCAGTAAGTGCACCAAATATTGCTGGAGCAACATTATCAGGATGTCCTTCAACTTTTGCAGCAATTTGAAATATTTCATTATCTGTAAGTTTGTTATTACCATATAATATATTGGCAGTCTTACAACCTGCAACTATTACATTTGCAGAAGATCCAAGGCCGCGAGAAGCAGGAATCAATGAGTTTTCAACAACATGGTATGATCCTTTTTTCTTTAATTTCTTCATAGTTGCTTCAAATGCGATATTAAATTCATTTTTCTTTGTGTTAAAAGCTGGATCGCAACCTTCTATAAGCATTTTATTTGCTTTCTCTATATAAAATTCATTATAAAATGAGTAGGCAAGACCAAGACAGTCAAAGCCTGGACCTATGTTTGCTGATGTGGCTGGGACTCTTATTTTTATCATAACTTCCTTTCGGGCTCGTGTAGCTCGCCCATACGATGTCTCGTGTAGCTCGCTAATACGAGGGCCGCAAAGCTTCGCCCCTACGATGGCTAATGGTACGTAGTCGCGAGCTATGCGAGCGACATTATTTTTTTGCGATATTATTAATTACAAAATTTTTACATTCATCGTAAGTGAGAGTAGTGTCAAATCTTTTTTCTTTATTTTTAAGTGCTGCAAGATTTTTTGGAATAGGTTCTTTTGTAATCTCATTTAATTTATCAAGGCAGGTAAAGTCATCGAGTACATCTATATTGTCATCTATTATACATTTTAGTACATCCCTTGTAAACTTATATGGGCTTGCAGTTGATAGAATGACATATTTTTTATCTAAATTTTCATTTTTATTAATCTTAACATTTCCACATACATCGTGCGATGTATATTCATTATACCCAATTAAATGTTTCTTCAGACAACAATATGCGACAGCAGTATGTGTATCGATTATTCTTTTATCGTCTTCGAATGCTTGCTTTATACCTTTTCTACATTCATCCTCAGTTGCATAGTATGCGACAAAGCTATCTTTAATTTTATTTAAAAGTTCTTCACTAATGGTATATTTTCCGGATGTATTAAGTGAAGTCATTAAATCTTTTACAAGCTTATCATCATTACCTGAAAGTAAAAATAATAATCTTTCAAGGTTGCTTGACACCAATATATCCATAGATGGAGATATGGTTTTATAAAGTTCTCTATTTTTATCATATGTCCCAGTATTGATAAAATCAGTTAAAATCTTATTATCATTACTTGCACAAATTAATTTATCAATAGGAGTGCCAAGAAGTTTTGCTATATATCCTGCAAGTATATCTCCAAAGTTGCCAGTTGGGACTACAAAATTAATTTTATCATATAGTTTTATTTCATTTGAATTTACTAAATCAATATAAGTTTGAATATAATATACAATCTGCGGAACAAGTCGACCTATGTTTATAGAGTTGGCACTTGAGAGAACTACATGGTTTTCATCACAAAGTTTTTTAATATTATTATCTGTATATATTTCTTTTACAAGTTTTTGGCAGTCATCAAAATCACCTTTTATAGCAACTACTGATACATTATTACCTTCTGAAGTTTGCATTTGAAGCTTTTGAATATTTGACACACCATCAGTAGGATAGAAAACTGTGATAGAAGTATTTTCCACATCTTTAAAACCTGATAGAGCAGCCTTGCCTGTATCACCTGATGTTGCAGTAAGTATATATACTTTTTTATTTTCATTTTTACTTTTATAAGCAGTGGTTAAAAAGTGTGGAAGTATAGTTAAAGCAACATCTTTAAATGCTGAGGTTGGACCGTGGTATAGTTCCATAAGATAGTGATTGCCAATTTTTGTAACAGGTGCAATATTTCCATGACTTGAAAGGTTTTTGCCTTCAAGATTTTTATTATTATCTATATGATTTACATCAAAGTTTTTATCGTTATATGAAGAGTTGATGCAGTTATCAATCTCAGCCTCAGTAAAGTCGTCAAAAAAAGTTTTGAAGACAAGTTTGGCACTCGCCTTATAATCATTTGAAAGTAAATCTTTAATATCAAATTTTTTAGCAGTTATATCTGCGATTTTTGGACAGTAAAGTCCACCATCACCAGCTAAGCCTTTTATAATGGCATCTTTTGGATTTGATACTTCATTTAGATTCCTTGTAGAATATAGTTTCATAATTAACCTCATATCTGACATTATAGTAAATTGTATAATTAATATAACGAAATAATTATACTATATTAGTAGAAAAATATAAAGCAAAATCGTTGTTATATTGCTTAAAATAAAGTATAATATATGTAAGGGAAGTTTTACTTGGAAAGTAAATATTTATACTTTTGCGAGGTGCCCTTAAGATAAAGGAGGCCACCATGAGCGATTTTTATGGTTTTAGTTTGAAGCATTATAAGGGGAATGAATATCCACTTAGTAATTTGAAAGGAAAGCTTGTATTGATAGTTAATACAGCAACTAACTGAGGATTTACGCCTCAATATGCAGACCTAGGTAAGGTCTATGAAGATTTACACGATAAGGGATTTGAAATACTTGCTATTCCTTGTAACCAATTTGGAAGACAGGCTCCAGGCAAGGATCAAGAAATATTTGATTTTGTGACAAAAACTTATAATGTAAAGTTTATGCAAATGCAAAAATCTGAAGTCAATGGAGAAAATGAATTGCCACTTTACACTTATCTTAAGTCAGAACAAGGCTTTAAGGGATTTGGAGAAGGCCCAATTGCCGACAAGATGAACGGACTTCTTGAAAAAATTGATAAGGACTTTAAGAACAATTCAAACATCAAATGGAACTTCACAAAGTTCTTAATAGACAAAGAAGGCAAGGTAGTAGCCCGTTTTGAACCAACCTGCGAGATGGCTGAGGTTAGGAAAGAGATAGATAAATTGATGTAAATTTTACTTGCATTTTTAGTTATATATGATATAATTTAAGTAATTTAATAATAAACGAATTTCATTAGATAGGGAGTTTTCTATTTCTCTGGTGAGAAGCGCTGTATGGGTTCGATTCCCAAAAATTCCGACCATTTATCTTATGTCGAATGTAGAAGCAAAGTTATATTTGGTTTTCTATTTTTAATGAGATTCTTTTTATACTTAGAAAGAATCTTTTTTATTGTTACACAAAACATTTGCATTAGTAAATCTATCTTGAAAGAAGTTTGTTATATGAAAGAAGTAGTGATATTTATCTTTCAAAAAAAATATGTGAGCATTGGCTCAAAAATTGGAGGAGATTATGAAAACAAAAATTAATCCACTTATTATTATTACTGGTCTTTTAATCGGTGTAGCAGCAGTTACACTTAGTTTACTTGGAAACCCAAAGAACATGGGATTCTGTATAGCTTGTTTCTTAAGAGATATTGCAGGAACTACTAAACTTCACTCAGCAGCAGCAGTTCAATATTTTAGACCTGAAATAGTTGGTATAGTTCTTGGTGCACTTATTTCTGCATTTGCAGCTGGAGAGTGGAGAGCAAAAGCAGGTTCAAGCCCAGTTCTTAGATTTGTTTTAGGAGCTATGGTTATGATAGGAGCACTTATATTTCTTGGTTGCCCACTTCGTATGGTTATCAGAATGGGTGGAGGAGATTTAAATGCATATGTTGGTTTTGTAGGATTTGCAGTAGGTATTTTAATTGGCGTAGTATTCCTTAAAAAGGGATTTGGACTCAAGAGAAATTATGATGTAACTAATTTAGATGGAATCACACTTCCTGTAGTTCTTGTGATATTATTCGTAGCATTTTATCTTGCTTGGCCAGCACTTAGTCAATATGTTGCTGATGTTAAAGCAGGAGTTGAAGGTGCGAAGAACACTGCACCATTTGCTATTTCTACAACTGGTCCAGGATCAATGCACGCACCTATTATAATTGCTTTAATAGCTGGCCTTGTTGTTGGTGCACTTGCTCAAAAGTCTCGTATGTGTATGGTTGGTGGAATTCGTGATATAGTAATGTTTAAGAATTTCAATCTTATATTAGGATTTGTAGCAGTTTTTGTAGCAGTGTTAGTAGGAAATATTGCACTTGGTGGACAAGGAAATGTTGTTAAATTAAATTTCTCAGCACAAAGTCAGCCAATAGCCCATTCTGATGGATTATGGAACTTCCTTGGTATGCTTATAGTTGGTTGGGGTTCTTGCCTTCTTGGTGGATGCCCACTTCGTCAACTTATACTTACAGGTGAAGGAAATGGTGATTCTGCAATAACTGTTCTTGGTATGCTTGTTGGTGCAGCATTTGCTCACAACTTTGGACTTGCCGGTGGAGCAGACCCTGGAGTACAAGAAGGAGTATATAAAGTATTCAGCTTCTCAAAAAATGTTCCAATTGTAGTAATATGTATATTAATTGCACTTTTAGTAATTTCGTTTACAAACTTAAAAGCTGAGGAATAATATGGTAGATGCAAGAGGATTCTCTTGTCCTAAGCCTGTGCTTATGACAGAAGAAGAGATAAATAAAAATAATCCAAGTGAGTTAGTTGTCTTAGTTGATAACAGAACTGCTGAGAACAATGTAGCAAACTTTGCTATGTCAAAAGGTTACAAAGTAACTCATGATAGAGAAGGTAGAGATTTTAAACTTATACTTAGTAAGTAGATATGAGCCGCTCGCATAGCTCGCGGCTACGAAATGTATGGGCGAGTTTCGCCATAGCGAATCGTATGGGCGAGTTTCGCCATAGCGAATCGTATGGGCGAGCTATGCGAGCCCTATAAAGGATATGGTATATTTAGATAATGGAGCAACAACTTTATACAAGCCAGAATGTGTTATTGATGCAGTTGTAAATGCTATGAAAACCCAGGGCAATGCCTCTCGCGGTGCACATGGCGCTACACTTTCGGCATCAAGAACAGTTTATGATGCAAGAGTAAAGATTGCAAAATTTTTTAATTTTGATAATCCATCAAATGTAATTTTCACTTGTAATTCTACTGAAGCACTTAATATAGCAATTAATGGAATTATTAAAGAGGGGGATAAGGTGGTGACAACGGATACAGAGCATAACTCTGTACTCCGACCACTTTATCATTTGAAAGAATCACGACATATAGATTTGCAATTTGTAAATGCTGACACAAAGGGAATTTTGGATTTATCCCATTTTGAAAAAATTTGTGATGAAAAGACAAAAGTTGTTGTTGTAAATCATATTTCAAATTTGACTGGAAATGTTAATGACATAAAAACTATATCAAATATAGCTCATAAAGTTGGAGCCATATTGATTGTTGATGGATCTCAGTCTGCAGGGACTAGAAGAGTAGATGTTAAAGAACTTGGAATAGATGTATATTGTTTTACAGGTCATAAAGGTCTATATGGACCGCAAGGAACAGGGGGACTTTTAGTTAAAGAAGGAATTGAAATTGACGCTTGGAAACGAGGTGGGTCTGGTGTTAAGACTTATGAAGAAGATCAACCACTTGAATATCCAACTCGTCTTGAAGCAGGAACGCTCAATTCCCATGGGATTGCTGGTCTTTCTGCAGCTATAGATTTTTTAAATGATACTGGCATAGACAATATTGAAAAGAAAGAAAAAGAACTCACGGAATATTTTTATAATGAAGTCACAAAAATTGATGGAATAAAAGTATATGGTGATTTTTCATGGGTAGATGCAAATACATCACCCGTAGGGGCAAACTTAAGAAGCCCTTTAGGACATGCCGCAATTGTATCTTTAAATGTTAAAGATTACGATTCCGGAGAGGTTTCAGATGCTTTATCAAATGATTACGGTATAGCAACAAGGCCAGGAGCACATTGTGCACCTCGTCTACACATTGCGCTTGGAACAAAAAATCAAGGCGCTGTGCGTTTTAGTTTTTCATATTTTACAACAAAAGAAGAACTTGATATCGCAATCAAAGCTTTAAGAGAAATAGCAAGTTAAAGTAGATTTAAGCGTCACAATTCGTATGGGCGAGCTATGCGAGCCCAATGTTTGGTTAAGAATTGTGAGTAAGTATTTTATAGGAATTGATATCGGTTCAACCTCAGCAAAGACTATAGTTCTTGACGAAAATAAAAATATTGTTGAGAGAATTTTGCTACCAACAGGTTGGAGCAGCAAAGAAACCTCTGAAATCATTTTAAAAAAATTAAATGAGTTAAATTTTAATGTCGGAAACTCAACCATAGTCGCTACAGGCTATGGAAGAGTTTCTGTTTCTTTTGCAAATAAAGCAGTAACAGAAATCACTTGCCATGGTAAAGGCGCAGATTACTTGTTTGGGGCTCGTGCAACTCGCCCATACGAAGAAGGGGCGAAACAAGGCGAACCTGTAGTCGCGAGCTCTGCGCGCGACATGTTAATTATAGACATCGGTGGTCAAGACACAAAAATAATCCAACTTGAAAATGGAAATGTGGTAGATTTCCTAATGAATGATAAGTGCTCAGCAGGCACTGGTCGTTTTCTTGAAGTTATGAGCAATGCTCTTAATTTAAAAATGGATGAACTATGTGATATGGCATCAAAGGGTAGTGGTACATATATTAGTTCACTTTGTACTGTATTTGCAGAATCGGAAGTAATATCACTTATAGGTCGTGGAGAAAAAAGAGAAAACATCGCATTTGCGATAGTTGACTCTATTATAAAAAAAGTATGTCAACAAACTCAAAAATTGTATAAGCCAAATATGAAAGTTTGTTTAACTGGTGGTCTTTCAGAATTTAAATATATAAGTGATTCGTTAGGAAAAGAATTAAAAACAAATGTAGAAGCGAAAATTGATGGAAGGTATGCAGGGGCAATAGGAGCAGCCCTAATGGGTATGCCGTAGGGGCGAGTTATACGAGCCAAGATTCGTAGGGGCGAGTTATACGAGCCCATTGTAAAAATAAATAAAGGAGAGTAAAAAATTATGGCAGACAGACATCCTATGTGGAAAGAATTAGGAATGGATATTGAGAAGCATGATGTGCTTTGTTCAGTATTACCAGGAGCATTTGGTGACGTATTTATGTCACAAAAAAACAGACCAAAGGGTATGGAATTCTGGGATATGGTAGTTTCAGATGTTCACGGAATTCGTCCAGCAGAATTAATTGAAGAACAAAAGAAGGGTAGAAAAGTATTTGGAACTTTCTGTGTATATGTTCCAGATGAAGTAATCATAGCTTGTAATGGTATAGTTACAGGTCTTTGTGGTGGATCACAATTCTGGGTTCCAGATGGTGAAGCAGTTCTTCCAAAAAATACTTGCCCACTTATTAAAGCATCAGTAGGTGCAAGACTTGGTAAGACTTGCCCATTCTTTAGAATTGCTGATATGTATGTAGGTGAAACCACTTGTGATGGAAAGAAAAAAGCATATGAGATATTAGGCGAAGATGTACCTATGTATGTAATGGATGTTCCTCAAATGAAGAGACCTGAGGATATAGAGAGATGGGCTCATGAGATAGCACTTTTTGCTAAGAAGGTTGAAGAGTTTACTGGTGTTAAACTTACAGTTGAGAACTTAAAGAAAGCTATTCATATTGTAAATGAGAAAAGAAAAGCTATGGCTAGAGTTTATAATGCAAGAAAGTCTAAAACTCTTCCAATATCTGGTAGAGATACTTTGCTTATGACTCAAATTGCTTTCTTTGATGATCCAGAGAGATGTGCAACCATGTGCAATAAACTTGCTGATGAACTTGATCAAAGAGTAAAAGATGGTGTATCAGTAGTTGATGCTGGAACAAAGAGAATACTTGTTACTGGAACTCCACTTGCAATTCCAAACTGGAAACTTCACAATATTATTGAGACTACTGGAGCTGCAGTTGTATGTGAAGAGATGTGTACAGGAACAAGATATTTTGAAAACTTAGTAGATGAGAATATCAACTCTCTTGAAGATGGATTTAAAGCACTTGCCAATCGTTATATGAAGACTAATTGTGCATGCTTTACTCCAAACACAGGAAGAATTGATGATATAAAGAGAATGGTTAAAGAGTATAATGTTGATGGAGTAATTGATTGTAACCTTAAGTTCTGCTGCCTCTATGACACAGAAAAATATTCAGTTGCTCGTGCACTTAAAGATGCAAATATTCCAGTTCTTCAACTTGAGACAGATTATGCTGATACAGATGCAGAGCAACTTAGAACTCGTATTGGTGCATTTGTAGAGATGCTAAACAAGTAAAATCAAAGGGCTAGCGAGCGCAACTAATTGTTATGAATGATTTTAAATTTTATTATTATATAACATTTGATACTTATGAAGATGCGATGGCAATGCATGATGACTTAGACAAGTCCTCCATTAGTAATAAAATATCTCCAGCGCCCCTTGACCTTGTGTCGGGGGTGTGCTGCGGGGTATCGCTAATGATTGAGCCATCAGATAAAGATGAGATAGAAAAGTATTTAAATGAGACAAAACTTAAGTATTTAAAATTTGTAAAAGCTGAAAGGTCATTTAAACCTAAAAGGGATAGGTACTGTTAATTTTTATGAGTGACTTTAAATTAAAAAACATATCATTTTCATATCCAAATTCAGATAAGTTAGTACTTGACGATATAAGTACTGAGATTGACGCTGGTGAGTTTGTTTGTGTACTTGGAAAATCTGGTTGTGGTAAGAGCACCTTATTAAAACTTTTTGCGGGATTAAATTCACCAAGCAATGGTGAATTATTATTTGAAAATTTAATAATAAAAGGTGCTAGTCTTGATAGAGGAGTAGTATTCCAAGATTATGGCTTATTTCCTTGGATGACAGCTGGTGAAAATATAATGCTTGCCTTAAAACAAAGATTTAAAGACAAAAAAAATTCAGAACTAAAAGAAATTGCTATAGACTCACTTAAGAGAGTAGGACTTGATGAAAAAGTCTATAATACTTTACCAAAACATCTATCAGGTGGTATGCAACAAAGAGTTGCTATAGCTCAAGTGTTAAGTGTAAATCCAAAAGTTTTACTTATGGATGAACCATTTGGTGCACTGGATGCTGTTACAAGGGCAAAATTGCAAGACCTTATACTTGAGTTATGGAATAAAAGTGAAGTGAAAAAGACAGTAATATTTATTACACACGATGTAGATGAAGCAATATATTTAGCGAATCGTATAATTGTGCTTGGTCAATCACCAAGTAAGATAATATATGATAAAAAGTCTGATATAATGGATAAAACAAATAGAGAAAAATTATATACTGATGAAAAGATGATGGCACTTAGAAATGAGTTAATACAAATTATCAATAAGGATATAAGTGAAAAGACTATTGAATAACTCAAAAAATAAGTTATAAGCACATTAAGTGCATATAATAATACAATAAAAAATTAAAGGAGATTACAAAAAATTATGAAAAAGTTATTAGCTTTAAGTTTATGCTTAGCAATATTTGCTACAGCATGCGGCAATGGTGCAAAACCATCAGCTGAAGCAGCTGCGCCAGCTGAGACAAAAGTTGCTGCTACGGAAGCAAAAAAAGAAAATACTGTAGTTCGTTGGAATTATGGTTCAAGTGGCAATGTACTTGTGACTATAGCAGAAGAAAAAGGTTATTTTGATGAATTAGGAATAACAATTAAGCCAGTGGCTGCTACAGCAGTGTTGAATGCACTAGGACTTTTATCAGCAAATCAAGTTGATGTAGTTTCAAATGCAGGAACATCAAATCCACTTCAACAAATTGCAGCTGGAAATGACTTCACTATTTTTGGTGGTCATATGGTAAATGGTGCTATGCCTGTTATAGCAAAAAAAGGAACTGAATGGAAAGGTGTTGAAAGTTTAGTAGGAGAAAAAGTTGCAATTAATCCAAGTTATTTTGCATTCCCAGGTGCACTTATGGAAAAAGGTTATGATGATCCACTTCATCAAGTAGAGTGGGTTACTTTTGGTACATACGATGATGCACTTGCTGCAGTTCAAAGAGGTGAAGTAAAATATGCTCTTATGGGAACAGAAAAGAATTATCCATTATCTCAAATGGATGATATAGAGATAGTTTCATGGCATAGTGAAGTAATGCCAAATTATAGTTGCTGCCGTATGGAGTGCCAAACAAGTTATCTTAAAGAAAATCCTGATACTATAAAAAGAATTATTAAAGCACTATTAAGAGCACAAAGTTATTATGAGACACATAAAGATGAAGCAATTAAACTTCATGCAGCAAAAATTAATGCTACACCAGAATTTGTAGGTGCATATATGAATAATAGTCACTATCTTGTATCAGTTGATCCACTTAGAAATCAAGTTAAGAGGGCTTGGGGAATTCTCGATAAGACTAATTTCTTAGATGAAAATGCAAAGAACATTAATATTGATGATCATATAAATACTACTATATATGAAGAAGCGTTAAAAGAAGCAAAAGCAGAATATGGTATGGAAAATCCATCATTCTATGAGAACATGGAAAAGTTCTTCAATGAAAATGACAGATAAGATTTTTTCATAAATGAGATTTCTTAAGAAATCTCAAACTCCAAAAATGTTGGTTTAGGGTTTAAGGCTTATGCCTTAAACCTTGGGCTAGCATATTATTTGGGCTAATTATGTGACTATATCATATGGGTTAAGTTTTGTGATTGTATCGTATGGGCGAACTATGTGAGCCCCAAATAAATATATGAGTAAAATAAAAAAATCAATAATTAAATATAGTATAACATTGGCAATTATTATTGCCTTAATTGCTATTTATGTCTATACCACAGAAAATGGGATTGCAAATCCATATTTTTTTCCAAAAGTTAGTAAGATAAAAAAAGCATTTGACGATAGTAAGGGTTTGATGCTAGAGAATCTTATAGCTTCATTTAAATTAGTTATTCCATCGATCATTATTTCTTTAATATTTGGGATAGGAATTGGCACTGCGATGGGACTAAATGAGTGGGTTAGAGATTCACTTCATCCTATAATTTATGCATTTTCAGTTATACCTTCAATTTTATTATCACCATTTGTTTTGTTTTTGTCACCAAATATCACAATAGCTTCAATTATTTTAATTGTCTATAATACACTTTGGGCTACACTTTTTGCAACTATTACAGGTATAATGACTATAGATAAAAGATATCTTGATAAAGCTAAAACAATTGAGCTAAATGGGGCAAAAAAGTTTTTTAAAGTTATACTTCCTGCAGCCAGTCCTTCTATAATAGCAGGATTTATCAATTCTTTAAGAAGCACATTTGTTATGCTTGTGTTTGCAGAGATGTATGGCGCACAAAGTGGTATGGGATATTTTGTGAGAATAAATTCTGAATATGGTCTTTATGACAAGGTATGGTGTGGATTTATCTTTTTAGTTATAGTTTTAGTGATAGTTATGCAATTATTTGAATTGCTTAAAAAAGCATTATTAAGATGGACAATGTAGAGTATGAGTATAAACTTTGATAAAATAATAGATAGAACAAATAGAGGCGCGCGAAAGATTGATTATCCGATACTCTGTGGTGAACCAAAAGATACTATTCAGATGTGGATAGCAGATATGGATTTTGAGACAGCACCTTGTATTAAGGATGCATTAAAAGATTTAGTAGATTATGGAGTTTTTGGTTACACAGATTTTGATAATAAATATTTTGACATAGTAATCTCTTGGTTTAAAAAAAGATATAACTATGAATTAAAAAGTGAAGAGATAGTTAGAACACCTGGCGTTATATTTGCTCTTGCGATGGTGGTAAAAGCATTTTCAGATGAAAATGATAGTGTGCTTATATTTAATCCAGAATATATTGCATTTAGAGAAGTGACTGATTTAAATAATAGGCATATAGTTGAATCAAATTTAAAATTAGAAAATAATAGATATTATATAGATTATGAAGATTTAGAAAAAAAGATTAAAGAAAACGAAGTAAAAATTCTTATGTTCTGTAGTCCGTTTAATCCATGCGGAAGGGTATGGACTAAAGATGAATTAATAAAAGTTGCAAAAATATGTGTAGAAAATAATGTAATAATTGTAAGCGATGAGATTCATATGGATTTTGTCTGGGGTATAAATAAACACATAATATTTTTAGATGCACTTAAAGAAAATATAGAATTATATGAAAAGGCAAGTAAGCTTACTATAATAAATACCTCGGCGAGCAAAACATTTAATCTTGCAGGATTGCAGGTCGCAAATACAATAATAAAAGATAAGTATTTAAGAGAAAAGGTTGAAGCAGAAATTGGAAAGACTGGATATCATAGGATTTCGCAAACTGCACAAGTTGCACTTATGGCAGCATATACTGATGAAGGTTATGAGTGGGCATGTGAGTTAAAAAAATATATTTATGAAAATATTTTATTTGTAAAAGATTATATTAAAAATAATATTCCTAAAATAGAAGTTATGGATATAGAGGGAACTTATCTCATGTGGCTTGACTTTAGGAAATATGGACTTAATGATTCAGAACTTCAAAAGAAACTTATATTTGAAGCAAAGGTACACCTTGATAATGGCTTGAAATTTGGTTCACTTGGAGATGGCTTTATGAGAATGAATGTGGCAACAAGTAGAGAAAATGTAAAAGAAGCATTGAATAGAATTATGAAAATATTTAAATAGCAGTGGTGAAAAATTACAAGTTTAATGTCACTTGGATGGTTTGCTGCAAAATATATGGGTTAGTTTTGTGAGCCCGAAAGGAAAATGATGGCAAAAGAATTAACTTTACCAGAAAAATTTGAAGAGTTTACTGACGCAAGAAAAAATGGTTTTTTGAAAGTAAAATCATTAAAGGAAAGTGGTAAAAAGGTTGCTGGAATATTTTGTACTTTTACTCCACAAGAGATTTTAGATGCTGCAGGTTTTGTATCTGTGAGCCTTTGCGGAATGAGCGCTGAGACAATTCCTGATGCAGAAGTTGACTTGCCTAAAAACTTATGTCCGTTAATAAAATCAAGTTATGGTTTTTATGTATCAGATAAATGTCCTTATACTTATTTTTCTGATTTGATAGTTGGAGAGACAACTTGTGATGGGAAAAAGAAAATGTATGAACTTATGGGAAAGGGCAAGAAGACATTTATTCTTCATTTGCCACAGAGTGAAGATGAGTTTGAGATAGATACATGGGCAAATGAGATTAGAAGGTTTATTACATTTCTTGAGAATGAGTATAATGTAAAAGTAACTGAAGAAAAATTAAGGGAAGCAGCAAAAATTCGCAATATTGAAAGAGTTGAAAGAAGAAAACTGATGGAAGTTCAGAAACAAAATCCTGCGCCTGCTGCTGGTATGGATTTGTATAAGACAATGGATGGAGTAGGGTTTTTGTTTGATGAACAAGAGCGAATAGATAAATTAAAGGGCTTACGAGAACAAATTGAATCTGAAAATAATGTAGATCAAAATAAGGGTAAAAAAAGAATCTTAGTAACAGGTTGCCCTATAGGTGGGGTGCTTGATAAGACAGTTGGTGCTATAGAGAGAAGTAATGGAAATGTCGTTTGCTTTGAAAACTGTGCTGGTCTTAAAGCTTGTCTTAGACTTGTAGATGAAAATGCAAATGATATAGTTAGAGCTATCGCTGAAAGATATTTAAGTATAGGCTGCGCAGTAATGGCACCAGATACTACACGAATGAATAATTTAAGAGAACTTGTGAAAGAGTTTAAGGTTGATGGAGTTATAAATGTTACATTACATGCTTGTACCACTTATGATATTGAATCAAAATTAGTTTCTGAACTTATGAAAGAGATTAATATGCCTTATATGTCAGTAGAATGCGATTATACTTTAGGAGATGAAGGACAATTGCTAACGAGAATACAAGCTTTCATAGAAATGTTATAAAAAATAAAAATATAAAGGAGAAAAAGAAATGATAGGAGCAAGAAATGTAATTAAAGGAAAAGTAAAGGAGATTAAGAAAGGTGCAGTAAACGGAATTGTCAAGGTTGATGTAGGCGAAGGAATAGTAATTTCTTCAAATTGTTCTATGGAGTCAATAGAGCAACTAGGTCTTGCAGAAGGAAAAGAAGTACAAGTAGTTATTAAGGCTATGGGTGTAATGCTTGCTAATGAAAAATTAAACATTGGTGCAAGAAACCAAGTTGAAGGAACTGTATTTGAAGTTAAAAAAGGAGCTATAAACTGCATAGTTAAGCTTAAAACAAATGGCGGACTTGTTGTTACTGCAAATCTTTCACTTGAGTCAGTAGAAGAACTAGGAATCAAAGAAGGACAAAAAGCAGTTGCCATATTTAAAGCAATGAATGTTCTTTTGATGGTTTAACTAGTAGTAGTTATAGGAGGATATTGTAATGGTAAAAGTTAATGGAATGGGCAAAACTTGCCCTATACCACTTATTGAAACTAAGAAAGCTATTAAGGCACTTTCATGCCCAGACACAGTTGAGGTTATGGTTGATAATAACATGGCTGTAAAAAATATTACAAGATTTGCAACTGATAGCGGCTATAAGATAACTACTGATAAGATAAGTGATAAAGAGTTTAAACTCACTATCAATGTAGATGAGATTAAGAAAGCAGAAGAAAAATCTTGCGAATGTGCTTCATGCAACGCAACTGACAACACTGGTAATATTGTTATAGCTATTGGCTCTGAAAAGATGGGTTGCGGAGATGAGAAACTTGGAAAAAATCTTATGAAAGCATTTATTTATTCTGTATCACAAGCAGAAGTTAGACCAAAGACTATGCTGTTCTTTAATGGAGGCGCACATCTTACATGTGAAGGATCACTATCTCTTGAAGATTTAAACAATCTTAAAGAACTTGGAGTTGACATTAAAACTTGTGGAACCTGCCTTGATTTTTATGGGCTTAAAGATAAGTTGAAAGTTGGTGATGTAACTAATATGTATGATATAGTTTCAACTATGGAGCAAGCAAGTTTAGTAATTAGACCATAATATAACATAGTTTGTAATATCAAAATAAATATAAAAGAGAGGGTTATGAAATGAAAAACTTAAAAAAAGCAATTTCAATTCTATTAACATTAGTGTTAATGGCATATGTATTTGCTTGTGGGTCAAATACTGCAAATACAACTTCTACAAATGTTAATGAAACTGTGGCAAAAGAAGAGAAAAAAGATGAGTTTAAAGCAAATATCTTATTCTGTGGCTCAACATCGCTTTATCCAATACTTTCTTCTCTTGCATCATCGTTTACAGAAGAGTATGTAACTTGGGATAAGGTTGATTCATCATTCCCAAAGAAAAACATATCTATTTATGTAGCACCAGGTGGATCAGGGGTTGGTGTTTCTGCGGCAGTTGATAAGACAGCTGACTTTGGTATGCTCGCAAGGGATATTAAAGATTCAGAAGTAGAGAAGTTAGGAAAAGACTATAAAAGTTTTGTAGTTGCTAAAGATGCTCTTACTGTATCAGTAAATAAGGAAAATCCAATAGTTGAAAAAATGGATAATATGGATACTGAGACAATAAAGAAAATATTTAGTGGAGAAATAGACACCTGGGATAAGGTAGAGTCAAGTTTACCAAATGAAAAGATAAATGTATATATTAGAGATTTATCTGGCGGAGCCTATGAAGTTTTCCAAAATGTCATCATGAAAGATGCACAGGTTACAGGATCTGCAACTCAATCAGCATCTATGACTGAACTTGCAAAAAACATTGCTAATGACAAATGGGGTATTGGATATGCTGGTTTTGGTGCATATAATAAAATTAATTCAGAAAAGCAAGTTTTACAAGCTATGAAGGTGGATGGAGTTGAGGCTACAGCTGAAAATGTAGTATCAGGAGCTTATAAGGTTCAAAGACCTGTTATGTTTGTTACAGGACAAGCTATTGCTCCAAGTTCACAAAAGTTTATAAACTATATTTTCTCTGATACTGGAAAGAAAGTAGTAGAGGCAAACGGATATATTCCAGCATTTTAATGAATAATACTATTGAAAAAGTATTTAAGTATTTTACAAAAGCATTGACCTATCTTACTTTGTCAATGCTTTTGTTTGTTATATTTTATATCATAAAAGAAGCACTTCCGATATTTAAAGAAGTAAATGTAAAAGATTTTATCTTGGGAAAAGATTGGATGCCGATAGATTTTGGTTTTGGCACAAAATTTGGCATTAATTATTTTATTTTAGGTACCTTGCTTGTATCACTTATTGCAGTTGTGATATCTATGTTTATAAGTATTGGAGTTAGTTTATTTTTAACGCTTAATGCTAGCGACAAGATGAGAAGAAATATATTTCCAATAATTGATTTATTGTCTGGAATTCCATCAGTAGTATATGGGTTTATTGCACTTGAATTATTATCACCATTATTTTTTAGATTTGGTGTAAAAACTGGAAATTGCGTGCTACTTGCAGCTATTGTTTTATCAATTATGATTACTCCATTTATGATTTCTTCAGTGACATATACATTTGTAAATTTGAAAAATAAGTATATGATTGCAATTAAGAGCCTTGGAATAGATGAATGGTATGGAGTAACTACAATTATTATTCCCAAAGCTATAAAAAAAATAGTCTTATCACTGATTTTAGCAAATTGTAGAGCAATGGGAGAGACAATGGCAGTAATGATGGTGATGGGAAATGCGATAGTATTCCCAACTATACTTGGTAAAGGTGAAAGTATTGCATCACTTATAGCACTTGAAATGGGAACGGCAGTGAGAGGAAGTAATCACTACTATGCTCTATATGCTGCAGGACTTGTGCTTATGGTTATTGTGTTAATAATAAATATAGTATTGCATTCATTTAGCATAGAAAAAGAATAAATGAAAATAGTATCAAGAATAATAAAGTATTTTTCATATATATCCTTTGTGCTATTACTAGGAATAATAGCAGGTATTTTTGTTTACACAGTATATAGAAGCTTCGGTGTAATTGATTTTGAGTTTATTTTTGATTCTCCAAGAGGTATGGTTTTAGGAGAAGAGGGCGGAATATTCCCAGCAATTATGGGAAGCATATGGTTTTCTTTTACAGCACTTGTATTTGCATTTGTGCCTGCAATGTGCGCAGCAATTTATTCAGTCTTTTATTTGAAAAATAATAAAGTAAAAAGATTTATAAATAATGTATTTGAAAATGTTGCAGCAATACCATCAATAATTTTTGGATTATTTTCTTATGCAGTGTTTGTATATTTGCTAGGTTTTGGAAGATGTATATTGTCTGGTGGTATAGCACTTGCCCTTATGATATTTCCATTTTTAGAAAGAAAAATAGAAAAAAGTTTTTTAGAAGTTGATAAAAATTTATTGATCGCAAGTTATAATTTGGGTATTGATACAAGAAAAACATTTATGAAAATAGTACTACCACAAAGTATTAAGGAGATAATATCAAGTGTCATACTTACATTTTTATTTGCAATGAGTGCAACGGCGCCGATTCTTTTTACAGGAGGGGTAGCATTTGCGACAGTGCCTGATAGTATCATGAAACCTGCTATGGCCTTACCTTTACATTTATATCTTATGATTGCACAGGGTTCATCACAAATCAATAGGGCTTATGGAGTGGCAGCGGTATCGCTTATTATTTTATTTTTGTTTAGTACTATCGCATACTTTTTAAGTTTTAAAAAAAGGTAAAATTAGTTAAGGGTTAGAATTGTTATATGGGAAAAAAAATTTTAAAAATCAGTAACTTAAATGTTTATTTTGAAAATAAAACAATCTTAAATGAAATAAATTTAAGTTTTAATAAAAATACTATTAGTTGTATTATAGGTTCATCAGGTTGTGGAAAGACAACCTTGCTTAAAACAATTAATAATTCTATAGCCTTTGATAAAGAACTAAAGGAAGATGGCAGCATATATTATAATGGCAAAAATATTAATGATATAGTTGAGACAACTTTAAGAAAGGAAATTGCAATGCTTATGCAAATGCCTATTGTTTTTCCATTTTCTATTTATAAGAATTTAGAGTATGTATTAGATTATCATTTTAAGTTGAATAAAAAAGAAAAGAATGATAGAATAGTAGATATCCTAAAAAAAGTGCAACTATACGATGAAATCCAAAATGATTTAAAGATTTCAGCTGAAAAACTTTCGGGAGGACAAAAGCAAAGACTATGTCTTGCTCGTGCACTTTTAACTGAACCTAGTATAATTTTACTTGATGAGCCATGTAGTGCACTTGATGTGTATAATACTATGTGCATTGAAAACTTATTAATGGATCTTAAAAAAGAATTAACTATAATAATAGTTACACATAATATACAAGAGGCAAGAAGAATAAATGATAGAATCATATTTATGAAAGATGGAAAAGTTCTTGAAGATAGTGAAGACTTTTTTGAAAATATGATAACAGATGAAGCAAAGGCATTTATAAATGTAAATTAATCATAGTTCTTAATAGCATTATTAAAATTTACCATGGAGGAATAGGTGATGTTAGAATATGATATTCCAGGTAGGGAAAAACTTGTCATAGAAAATCTTTGTCTTGACTATAATGGAACCATTGCAAATAATGGTGAACTTATAAGTGGAGTTAAAGAAAAAATATTAGAATTAAAAGATAAGTTGAATATTTTTGTACTTACAGCTGATACTTATCATACTGTTGAAAAACAATGCGAAGGACTTGGCATCACTGTTAAAACATTTGACAAAGAAGGTGCTGCCTTATGTAAAGAAGAAATAATTATGAGTCTTGGGAAGAACACTGCAGCATTTGGAAATGGTTTTAATGATATACAGATGTTTGATAAAGCCATACTTAGTATAGCGACTATAGAAAAAGAAGGTATGTGTAGTAAACTTATATCGCATTCAGATATTTTAGTATATAGTATTTTAGATGCTTTTGACTTACTATTAAATGCTAATAGATTGAAAGCAACTCTTAGGAATTAATTATGATAGAAAAGAAACTTTGTTTAGTAATTTCATTTAAAAAAACCACTGATGCTATAGCATTTGAAGAGTTTTGTCTAAAGAATGCTGTAAGCGGTAGATTAATTCCACTGCCTAAAGAAATATCTGCGGGATGTGGTTTGGCTTGGAAATGTGAAGTATCAAAATCTGAGGAAATAAAGAAAGCCTTATCAGATTTAAAAATAGAATGTGATAAAATGACAGAAATTGTAATATAAAATTGGCGGACATATCCGCCTTTTATATTGTCATTATAAGTGAAATGTGTTAAAATATTTCTTGGAATGGAAAAAGAAAATAAGATTATAAATATAATAAAGATTATTGTATTTTTTATAATATTAATTACTGGCGCAATATTTTTAAGATATAGTGGTGTCGAGAATTTGGAAGAATTAGAAACACTTATAAAAGATTCTGGAAACTTAGCACCACTTATATATATTGGTTTATTTTCAGTTTTGCCATCTTTTTTTATGCCTGTTACTATTCTTGCCATGGCTGCTGGATATGTGTTTGGGATAGTTCCTGCGGGAATATATACATTCATAGCTGCATTTATAAATAGTTCCATTTCTTATTTTTTAGGCAAATATGTAGCATATGATTTTATAAATGATATTGCAAATGAAAAATACTCGGATGTATATAATAAATTGAAAGAAATGTCAAATGGAAAAGAAGGATTTATTTTTATGCTTATTGTCAGACTTTTGCCATTTGTACCATACACCTTACTTAATTATATGAGTGGGGCAGTAGGGTTTAGTTACCCAGTATTTATAAGTTCAAGTATGCTTGGAATTCTCCCTGGAATTTTCATTTATACAAATATAGGAACAAATTTATCTGAACTTGGGTCAAAGAATTTTTATATATCAATCCTAATATTTGTCATATTTGTATCTATTACAAGCATAATAGCTAAAAGATATTATAGTAACAAACAGTAGATAAGTTAGAATATAGTTTAAGGCTATATAAATTAAAGAACAAATAATATAATAGACATAATTTATTCACAAATAAATTATATAATAGGAGTTATGAAGAAAGAGTATTGTAAATATTGTGGTTTAGAACTTGAGAATGGCATGTGTACATGCGATGATTTTTTTAGTTCATTAAAAGAAAAAAGAAAAGTTAGAGAAACTTTGATTTGTGATACTTGTAAAAAGAAAATAGAAGAAGACTCAAAGTTTTGTCCTTATTGTGGAGTTATATTAGGAGGTGATAACAATAATATTGTTTTACAAAAAGAACTAAGGGGAGATAATGCACAAGATGTTCTTGAAGTTTATAGTAAAAGTGATCCAAAAAGTGTAAAAAAAGTTTATAAAAGAGAATCAAGAATAAGAATGTTATCTATTATGATAGTGGCGATAATTATAATTTTTTATTCTTTTTTAACATTTATACTTCCATTTATAAAAAGAACTGTTGAAGATATGAAATTAAAAAATGAATTGTTGAATTCAACAACTTATAATTATCCAAGTGAAAGTATCATAGATACGAAGGCTATTACTTATGAAAGTTCATATATTATTGAAGAATCAGTTCAAGAAAAAATCGATCTTAAAGACAAGTGGGTAAAACAAGATGGTTTCTTTTATGCATATGATAAGAATGGAGACCCTGTAGTAGATGATTGGGTTACAGAAACAGATGAAAATGGTGTAGAACAAAAGTATTATTTTGATATTGATGGGAAACTTGTTGTTAATTCGTGGATAGATGGAGAGTATTATGTCGGATCAGATGGTGCTATGCTTAGAGATTCTGATACACCAGATGGTGCACATGTAGATGAAGATGGAAGAGTACTTTTACAACAAGTTGATGCTATACCAGTTGAGATAGAAACACATGTTTATTATGAATCGCCAAATAGTGACTCTGAATTGGTTGTTGCAAAACAACAAAAATCAAGTAATAGTGGAAATATAAGAGGGGTTGACCCTGATAAAACATATGAATTATATATTAAGAATATAATACAAAAGAGAGAAACGGTTACAAAAGGTGATTTGAGATGTAATATTATTTATTATGTGCCTGTAATTGTTGGAGCAAAAGAAAAAGAAGTTAAAAATGTAACTGATGAGATTAACAAAGCATTTGAAGAGTTTAAAGATGTGCTAGTTAAAGAAGCTAATTCTGCAAGAGAGCTTCCGAAATCAATGATTTTTAATACTGTTGAGCAGAGAACTGTTAATAGCAATAGGATGAATATAATTGTACATGGGAAGGTTACTCCAAGAAGTGGATTAGTTGAGAAAAGAAAGTTTAGATTTGTGTATGATAGAAAATCTAAAAAAGTTATGATGGCAGATATTACAGAATAGTATTATACATGGATTGATTTAAATATGCACTTAATTAATTATAGCTCCAAGAGTTTTTAGGTCATCAAAGTATCCGGGGTAACTTTTACTAACACATTCTGATCCTTCAATCTCAATATCAAACAAAGTTGATAATAGACTTAGAGACATTGCTATTCTATGGTCATTGTGAGCATAAAGAGTTGCATTAGGTTTATGTAACTCTTTTTTATTTATGATTATTTCATTATCGTATATTTCTATATCTGCACCACATTTTTTTAGTTCATTTGCTATGACATTTCCTCTATCACTTTCTTTGATTTTAAGTCTTTCAGTATTTATGAACTTTGCACCATGCTTAAGACTTGCAAATGTTATAAGGATAGGACCTAAATCTATACAATTTGAAATATCAATTACTGCACTACCATTACTTAAAGCTTCAAAATGTTCTTTATATATTTTATCTGATTGAAGAGAAGATGGATTTAGACCATTTAAAGTTATTTCATTATCAAAATAATTAAATGCATCTATAAATGCTGCATTTGAATAATCACCTTCTATAGAATAGTCTTTTGAAATATATTTTTGATTACCATCTATTTTAAAATAAACCTTAAGGTTTTCATCTAATTGTTTATAAATATTTGTTTCAATGTCTATACCGTAGTTTTTTAACACATCAAGTGTCATAAGAATATAATCTTTGCTTTCAAGCCTAGTACTTATATTTATTTCACTATTGCCATTAAGAAGTGGAAGTGCAAAGAGAAGCCCAGAAATATACTGAGAACTTATATTTCCTGCGAGTTCATATTTTCCTGCATTTATTAAACCATTAGTTTTGATGCTATATTTATCTTTATAAAACCGCACATATTTAAATATTTCTTCATAAATATTTATTCCTCGTTCTATAAGTCTATCACTTCCAATAAAAGTGGCTTTTTCATATTTTTGAATTGCTATTGGTAAAAATATTCTAAGAGTAGTGCCAGATTCATTACAGTCAAATGTTGGTTCAAAATTTTTTACATTTTCATTAGAAAATCTTACTAGATGTTTTTCATATTCTCTGTAGTGTTTTTTTCCATAAGCATAGATACAATCAAGAGAAGCAATTATATCATTGCTAAAATCTATATTTGATATAACACTTTCATTGTCAGAAAGAGCAGAGGCAAATAAATATCTATGAGCAAAACTTTTACTAGGTCTTGCAGTTAGTGTTCCTTTTAATTTAACTTTATTGATTTTCACATTCATAATTATTAGATTTGACCTTATTAAATTTTAATAATTGTTGATACTTTTAAACATTTGCAAGTATATCTTTTATGCGAATATCAAATTCTGTGTCACCATTAATTTCATAATCGCAAGTGGCCTTATATATTGGAAGTCTTTCGTTATATTTTTTTGAGAGAGATTCAAGGTCATTGGTAAGCGGTCTATCAGATGATGGCTTTAATAATTCAAGAGAGCGATTTATAAAAAAGATTTTGCCATTTGATTTAAGATTTATGACATTCTCATCTCTTAGTATTGCACCACCACCAGTTGATATTACCAAATGATTTTTGGAAGATACTTCCTTGATAATCTCAGATTCTACCTTTCTAAAATTTTCTTCTCCTAGTTTATTTATATAATCAACGATTTTACAATTAACTATTTTTTCTATTAATTCATCTGTATCTATAAATTCATATCCATACTTTTCACTTATCATTTTTCCAAGTATAGTTTTGCCGCAAGTAGGCATACCAGATAGAACAATATTAATTTTACTTGAAAGGCATTTATTATATACTGCTTCGCATTTATTTATGCATATGTTTTTTTGGTTATTATCAATTATTTTAAATTGTTCAATTAAGTTTTGATTATCAATATCAAAATCAATATTAATAAATAATTCACTTGCAAAATAGGCTTGTGCCACTAACATATATAAGCCAGATACTGATTTTATACCAAACTTTTCAGATTTAATCAAAAGTCTTGTTCTAAGTGGATTATAAACTACATCCATTACAGCTTCAAGATTTTTAAATTTGTTTAAATCAACTAATAATGGGTCATCTGCATGTGGATACATACCGCTTGAAGTTGTATTGATAATAATATTTATATTGTCAAAAATTTTACTTAAATCATTATATAGTATATCACCCTTTATTTTAGAATTATCTCTATAGGTCTTATATATATTTTTTGCCTTGCATTTTTTTACTGCATAATGAACTGTATTTGATGTAGCACCAGTGCCTAAAATTAATACATTTTTGTTTTCAATATTTATATTAAAATATGAAAAAGTAGCAAGTACTCCAAGTATATCAGTATTGTATCCTATAAGTTTTCCATCTCTATTTATGATAGTATTAACGGCATTTATATTTTTTGCATCACTGTCAACTATATCAAGATAGGGTATAACTTTTTGCTTGTATGGGATAGTAACATTTATACCCTTAAAGTTCTTTTCTTTCATAAAAAAATCAAGTTCATTCTCTTTTAACTCTTTGATTTCATAATTGTAATCAGATATAAGAGAGTGAATTTCTTTTGAAAAACTATGTTTTAAAGGATAACCTATAAGTCCGTATTCCATATTATTTGTTTAAAATTTCATTGATTTGTTGAATGGTAAGCTTTTCTATTTTATATGTACCAATTTTATTTACATATATTATTGAAATAGTATCGTTGTTTGACTTTTTGTCGTGTGCCACAAGTTTTAAAACCTTATTTTTGTCAAATTTAAGTTTTGTAGGAAGTTTATAATTTGCTAATATATTTTCTATTTCACTTTTGACCTTTTCAGATGAAAAATAAAGCATGCCAACTCCGACACATTCGCCGTGAAGATATTTGAGATTTAAAGTTTCTTCAATTGCATGGCCTATAGTGTGACCATAATTTAATACTTTCCTTAGACCTTTTTCTTTTTCATCTTTTTCTACTACAGCTTTTTTAATCTTAAGTGAGTTATATATTATGGCATTTGCATTTTCTATAATATCAGGAGTAGTTTTTAAGTAATTAAAAAACTTTTTATCAAATGTTGCAGCCATTTTTATAGATTCAACTATGCCATTACTTAGTTGCCTTTTTGGCAAAGTTTTCAATGTGTCAGTGTCAATTAATACAGCTTTTGGTTGATAAAAAGTTCCAACTATATTTTTAACCCCCATAAAATCTATAGCAGTTTTTCCACCAATTGATGAATCGACTTGAGATAGAAGAGTAGTAGGAATATTATAAAAGTCAATACCTCTCATATATGTGCTTGCGGCAAATGCAGCCATATCACCAATGACACCGCCACCTATAGCAATTACCGCATCATGACGTGTAAAACTATGTTTTATAAGTTCTTGCAAAATCTTTTGGTAATTAGTAAAGTTTTTACTTTTCTCGCCATGTCTTATAATTAAAACGTAGCTTTCTTTAATCCTATCTTTTACTGTCTTAATATATTTTTTAGGAATATTATCATCAGTAACTATTAGGATTTTTCTATTAACATCAAAATACTTATCTACATCTTTTAGTAGATTACTTCCAAGATTTATAATGTAAGAATGGTTTGGAATATTAATTTTAATTTTTTTAATACTTTGATTTGTCATAATTTTCTTAAATTATATAATTGCCAACAATTTTTAATCTATCACAAAATGTGTTGAGTGCTACAAACATACTTTTTGCATCATTGGATTCAAGGTCCCCTTCAATTTCACAGAAGAAATAATATGACCACATAAGGTCTTTCATAGGACGACTTCTAAGATTTCTCATATTAAATCCGTGTGCACCTATTATATCTAGACATTTTGCAAGAGCACCAGCTACATTTTTTACAGTAAACACAATTATGAAATTCTTCTTTGATGCACCTATGTCCTTATAATTAGACATTACTCTTGAGAATGATGCAAATCTTGTTGTATTTAAACCTGAGTTATTAATTTTTTCTTTTAATATTTTAAGGCCATAGGCAGTAGCTGTTTCTTTACTTGCAATTACAGCCATGGTCTTATCACCTGACTCTTTTAATCTTTTAGCAGCAAAGGCAGTATTAACTTCTTCAATTGTTTTGAAGTTATTATTTTCTATGAAATTAGAGCATTGTGCAAGTGCTTGTGGGTGAGATACAATTATTTTAACATCTTCAAGATTAGTATTTTCGTTTACCATAAGGTTATGCTCAATTTCTAAATCATACATTCTGTTGATATATAGAGATCCAGAGAAAATTAAATCCATTACTTCTCCGACATCGCCAGCAAAAGAATTCTCTATAGGAAGAACTGCTCTATCACTAGTTCCATTTTCTACAGATTTGAATGCTTGGGTAAAGTTGCTGTTTGATATTAATTCACAGTTTGGAAACATTCGACTTGCTGCTATGTAACCATAAGCACCTTCAATACCACTATATGCGATTTTTAGTCCATGTAAAAGACTTCTTTGATATTCTTTTGAAATATTTAACAAAGACTTAATGTAGTTAATGTAATATGGCTTTAAATCGTCATTTTCAATAAATTTTAAATTATTATTGATTACTGCTTCTTCACGATTTGAATCTTGGATAGGCATAGAATTCGCTTTTTTATATTCGGCTACTTCTTTACATAAATTCATTCTTTCAGCAAATAACTTAGTCATTTGTTCATCAATTTGGTTGATGTTTGTTCTTGTTTCATTTAAATCTTTCATTTTGCCTCCATTTAAATAACATTATTAATGTTTATAATAATTATATAATTCTTTAAATTTTGGAAGTGAATCTATGATTTGTTTTTTTGTAACACAGTATGCAATTCTCACATATCCTTTAATTCCAAAACTTTCACTTGGGACGATTAACAAATTGTATTCAAGAGCTTTTTTTGAAAACTCATTGTCATCATCACATAGTGCTTTTACAAATAAGTAGAATGCTCCATCTGGTTTTATAACTTCAAAACCTATGTTAGTTAGTTCTTTTGAAAACAATTCCGCATAATTTTTATATATACTTATATCGGAAGTAATCCCTAAAATATGCGGTATTAGTTGTTGAAAAAGTGTAGTTGCACATACATATCCAAGAGATCTACCAGCTCCACATATGGCAGCATATACATCATTTGCATTGTCGGCATTTTTGTTTATAAGAATATAACCTATTCTTTCACCAGGAATTGAAATCGACTTAGAGAATGAGTAAGTAATTATTGAATTAGTATAGTAGTTAGTAATAAATGGATATTTTTTATCAACATATATTAGTTCGCGGTAAGGCTCATCTGAAATTAAGTATATTGGATGATTATATTCTATCTCTTTTTCTTTAAGAATTTTACAAATGTTCTCTATAACATCTTCTGCATATAAAACTCCAGTAGGGTTATTTGGAGAATTAACAATAACTGCACTAGTATTTTTATTTATTTTATTTTTAAAATCATTTAAATCTGGATAAAAAGTATTTTTGTCTGGAAGAACAGCTATAGGAGTAGCATTTGCATTTTTAATAAACACTAAGTATTCTGGGAAATATGGTGCAAATACTATTACTTCGTCGCTGCTTTTTCCACTTGTAATTGCTTTTAATGAAATTGATAGAGCAGCAGCAGCACCAGTAGTTAGGTATATGAGATTACCTGATGTATCAGCATTATAAGTAATGTTCAGATATTTTGATATAGCATTTCTAACATCAACATCACCTTGAGCAGAAGAGTAACCATGAAGCAAATTTGAATTTAAAGGTTTGTAAGTATCTATTTTATCATAGTTTTCGTCGCTATCTTTAGAATTTGCAATACTTAATAAATCTATTAGAGTGTCATTTACTTTTTTTGGGCAAGGAATACTTGGGTTTCCTATAGAAAAATCATAAACCTTGTCATTCCCATATTTTTCTTTTAATAATTTGCCTTGCTCAAAAAGTTCCCTAATAGCAGAGCGTTTTTTGCCAAGTGCTTCCATTTCAATATTTATCATACAATTATTATAATTGATTTTTTTAAAAATTTCTACTAAAATATATATAAGTAGATATAATACTTATATGGGTATAAAAAATAATAGTATTTGGAGGGTCAATATGGGATTATCAGATTTATTATCAAAAGTGAAAGAATTAAGTGAAGATGAGACTGTAAAGTCAGTAGTAAAGAAAGTATCTAGCAACAAAAAAGTACAAAATATGGTATCAAAGGCAAAAAAGACTGTTAACAAGGCAAAGGCTGCTAATGGTATTTCAAAAGTTGCAAAATCTATGGGAATTGATTTGAAATCAGTATTGTCGTTTGTTATGAAGAATCAAGATGTAATAAATATGCTCGGTAAACTTGGATTAAAGAAGAAAGAAGATCCAGCTTCATCTGCTGTTCAAAAATTGGTAGCTAATCTTAAAACTGCAATCAACAAGGCTTCTGGTGTAAAAGTAGATGATAATTCATTTAGTACAATTGTAAACAAACTTTTAGGTAATACAACAGTCAAGAATAAAGTTGAAGAAATAGCAGGTGGAGAAGTTACTACTTTTATAAAGAAAGCTATTAAAGAATTTACTTCATAAAAAAAAATAGGGAGCGGAGATGCTCCTTATTTTTTTGATTTGAGTTTTTTTCTTATACTTGCAATTTCTCTTATTAATGATTCTGTTTTCTCCCAACCAAGACATGGGTCGGTAATTGATTTGCCATATACACCTTCATCAATCTTTTGACTTCCATCTTCAATATATGATTCTATCATAAGACCTTTTACAAGTTTTTTTATTTTTTCGCTTTCAGTTGTTGAATGTAATACTTCCTTAGCAATTCTTATTTGCTCTAAATACTTTTTACCACTATTTGAATGATTACAATCAATAATAACTGAAGGGTTTTGAAAATGTTCTTCATCATATTGATTCGCAAGGAAAATTAGATTTTCATAATGATAGTTTTCGTGTGATTCGCCATGATGATTTACATATCCTCTAAGGATAGCATGTGCAAGTGGATTACCTTTTGTAGTTGCTTCGAAACCTCTATATATAAATGTGTGCCCGTCCTCAGCAGCTTTTATTGCATTGAGCATAACTGATATATCACCCGAAGTTGGATTTTTCATACCAACAGGTAATTCAATGCCACTTGCAGTAAGTCTATGTTGTTGATTCTCAACAGACCTTGCACCAATAGCTACATATGATAGAAGATCAGATAAATAACTATGGTTCTCGGGATAAAGCATTTCATCTGCACATGAAAAACCAGTTTCTGTTAAAGTTTTAAGATGAATACGTCTTATTCCAATAATACCTTTTAACATATCAGGTGCTTCATTTGGATTTGGTTGATGAAGCATACCTTTATATCCAGCACCTGTAGTTCGTGGTTTATTGGTATATATTCTTGGGATTATTACAAGTTCATCTTTTACATTATCCTCATCAGCAATTTTTCTTAATCTCTTAATATAATCTATAACTGCATCCTCTCTATCAGCAGAACAAGGTCCAATTATAAGCAAAAACTTATCAGACTCACCTGTAAATACTTTTTTAATTTCTTCATCATTTGCCCTTTTTTTCTTAGCAAGTTCCTCGGATATTGGATACATGTTCTTTATTTCTTGAGGTGTTGGCAACTGCCTATTAAAAGTAATATTCATATTATTGTCCTTCCATTTTCATATAACTTTAAAACAATCATCAATTATTATACCACATTCCTTTTAAATTTGGGGACGGGGTATATTATTTGAAATTTGGGGACACCCTTTAATTAATTCAAAATACTTAAAACTTGAACTTTTAAGCTATAACTTATAATTATAGACCCTATAATTTATACAATTTATAAGTTGCATAAAACCATATAATATGTTAATATTTACATATATATTTGAAGGTGTAAAGAAATGTATAATAAAAGCAGTTTAAACTCAATATTACTCGTTATTAGCCTTTTACTAGGCCTCATTTTTGTTGTGAGTTTATAACTGTTATGTCAAAAAACTATTATAAATTATTTATAAATAGCGATCAGACTAACAGTCCGGTCGCTATTTTTAAATAATAGTTGAATGAAAACAAGTTTATTTCAGGTAAACCTTGTTAGCAAAAGGAGAAATTAAGAAAATGAAAACAGCAAGTAAATATAAGAAGCAGTATTTTGAAGTAAAGAATGCCGAGAGAAAATGGGCAAAGAAAACTTCTATAGATAAGCCACCAATATGGTGTTCGGTAGATCTTCGCGATGGCAATCAGGCTTTAATTATTCCTATGAGCCTTGATGAAAAGGTAAAATTTTTTAAACTTTTAGTTAGCGTTGGGTTTAAAGAGATTGAAGTTGGTTTCCCAGCAGCATCTGAAACTGAATATACATTTCTTAGAACTTTAATTGAAAATAATATGATACCAGATGATGTAACGGTCCAAGTGTTGACTCAAAGTAGAGAACACATAATCAAAAAAACATTTGAGGCCTTGGATGGAATTAAAGATGGCAAAGCAATAGTACATCTTTACAATTCAACTTCACTTGCTCAACGTGAACAAGTTTTCAAAAAGAGTAAAGAAGAAATAATTAAAATTGCCGAAGATGGTGCAAAACTTTTTAATGATATGTGTAAGGCACAAGGTGTTAAGTATAGATATGAATATTCTCCAGAAAGTTTTACAGGCACTGAGCCCGAGTTTGCTCTTGAGATATGCAACAAGGTACTTGATATTTGGAAACCAACATCTGATAATAAAGTGATAATAAATCTTCCGGTTACAGTTGAGCATTCTACTTCAAATGTTTATGCTGATCAAATTGAATATATGAACGACAATCTTAAATATAGAGAAAATGTTTTGATTTCACTTCACCCACATAATGATAGAGGAACAGCAGTAGCTGATGCTGAACTTGGATTACTTGCTGGCGCTGATAGAGTAGAAGGAACTCTTTTTGGAAATGGTGAAAGAACAGGAAATGTTGATATAGTTACACTTGCTCTCAATATGTATTCACAAGGAATAGAACCAAATCTTGATTTCACAAATATAACTGAAATTAAAAATCTTTATGAAGAAGTTACTAGAATGAAAGTTTATGATAGGCAACCATATAGTGGAAAACTTGTATTCGCAGCATTTTCAGGTTCACATCAAGATGCTATTGCTAAGGGAATGAAGTGGAGAGAAGAAAAACATTTAAATGAATGGACAGTCCCATATCTTCCTATAGACCCAAGAGATCTTGGAAGAGTTTATGAGACAGATGTTATTAGAATCAATTCACAATCAGGTAAAGGAGGAGTTGCTTACATACTTGAAAATAATTATTCATATAAACTACCAAAGAAACTTAGTGAAGAGGTGTCATATTTAGTGAAATCAGTTTCTGATAAATCTCACAATGAACTATCACCTGATGAAATTTATAAAATATTTGATGATAATTATATAAATAAATTTAATAAGATTAAGCTTGATGAAATCACATTTGAAAAAGATGGAAATGCGTCTATCGCTAAGATAAAAATTAAAAAAGATGGTAAAGTTGCTACAATAGAAGGTAGAGGCAAAGGAAAATTTGAAAGTGTTGTCAATGCCTTTGTTAGCAACCTTCATAATATTCATATTAGTGATTTGACTTATGATGAGCACGGAATCTCAAAGGGTGCAGACTCAAATGCAATTACATACTTAAGTTTTAAAATCAATGATGGCAAGGAAGTGTGGGGTGTGGGAATTGATAGCGACATTCTCACATCTTCAATCTATGCACTATTTTCTGCCATAAATAGAGCGCTGCAATAATATAATATAAATATAATTTGGTTTGCAGTCTCTTCAAAAATAGGTCGCAAAAACAAGATTTTCTATCAAAGCGCTGGCTCGCTTTTTGCAAGATTTTTGCAAAATCGCTACGATCAGACAGTGCTAAAAATCTAAGCAAAAAGCTTCGCCATCGTTTGAGAAAATTTGTTTTTGCTCCAACTATTTTCTTAAGAGACTACAAACCAAATAATTAAATAAATTATTCCATCAATGAAATATAGTGAAATAAGAGGGAAAGATTATGGGAATGACACTAACACAAAAATTACTTGCGAATGCCGCTGGACTAAGCGAAGTCAAAGTTGGCGACCTTATCAATGCAAAAGTTGATATAGTTCTTGGCAATGACATTACAACACCAGTTGCAATTCGCGAGTTTAAGAAAGCAGGATTTAAAAAAGTTTTCGACAACAAAAAAATTGCAATTGTCCTTGACCACTTTGTGCCAAATAAAGATATAAAATCGGCAGAGCAGTCAAAGGTTTGTAGAGATTTTGCATATGAACAAGGTATAACACATTTTTATGATGTAGGAAAGATGGGAATAGAGCATGCACTTCTTCCAGAACTTGGAGTAGTGACAAGTGGTGATGTGATAGTTGGTGCTGATAGCCATACTTGTACTTATGGTGCACTCGGAGCATTTTCAACTGGAGTAGGAAGTACTGATATGGCATATGCTATGGCGACAGGTTATGAGTGGTTTAAGGTTCCGCCTGCTATAAAAGTTATTTTAAATGGCAAACTAAATAAGGAGTGTAGTGGTAAAGATGTAATACTAACTCTTATAGGAAAGATTGGAGTTGATGGTGCACTCTATAAAAGTTTAGAGTTTGTAGGTGATGGATGTAAGACTCTTTCTATGGATGATAGACTTTGCATTTGCAATATGGCAATTGAGGCTGGTGGAAAAAATGGAATCTTTGAAGTTGATGATATTACTCTTGCTTATCTAAATGGTAGAGAAGAGAGAAAGGGAAAAGTGTTTAAGGCTGATAGTGACGCAGAGTATGAGAGTGTGATAGAAATTAATCTTGATGATATAAAACCAACTGTTAGTTGTCCACATTTGCCAGAGAATACAAAAAATGCAAGTGAGTTAAATGGCATAAAGATAGATCAAGTTGTAATCGGTTCTTGCACTAATGGTCGTATGGAAGATATGATAGCAGCTTATGAAGTTTTGAAAGGGCATAAAGTTCACGATAGAGTACGTTGCATTATAATTCCTGCAACCATGAATGTATATAAAGAGTGTATAGAAAAAGGAATTATAACTGAGTTTATAAATGCAGGTGCGATAGTTTCTACACCAACTTGTGGACCATGCCTTGGTGGATATATGGGAATCCTTGCAAAAGGTGAAAGATGCATCGCAACAACAAATAGAAATTTCGTAGGTCGTATGGGACACACTGAGTCGGAAGTTTACCTTGCAAGTCCTCGCACCGCAGCAAAATCTGCTATTGCAGGGTATATAACAGATTAAAAGGAGGGAGTATGGAAGGTAGAGTTTTCAAATATGGTGATAATGTAGATACGGATGTTATTATACCTGCAAGGTATCTTAACATCGCTGATGTCGCTGAGTTGTCAACGCACTGCATGGAAGATATAGATAAGGATTTCACAAAGAATGTGAAGGCAAATGATATAATAGTTGCAGGAGACAATTTTGGCTGTGGCTCATCAAGAGAGCATGCTCCGCTCACTATAAAAGAAAATAAGGTTCGGTGTGTAATTGCAAAAAGTTTTGCGAGAATTTTTTATAGAAATGCGATTAATATTGGTCTCCCTATCATAGAGTGTGAATATACTGATGAGATAGAAAACGGAGACACACTTAATATTGATTTTGAAAAAGGTATCATAAAAAATATTACTAAGAATAAAGAATATAAAACAAATGTATTTCCAGAATTTATAAAGAAAATAATTGATGCAGGTGGTCTTATGGCTTATGCGAAGGAGATAGCATAATGAAGAAAAAAATTGCAGTTTTAAAAGGTGATGGGATAGGTCCTGAAATAGTTACAGAGGCACTTAAAGTTTTGAAAAAGATAGGTAAAAAGTATGGTCATGAATTTGAGACTACCGAATTACTTTTTGGCGGAGCATCAATAGATGCATATGGAGAGCCACTTACTGATGATGTTTTAAATAAATGTAAGGCAAGTGATGCAGTATTACTTGGAGCAGTTGGTGGACCTAAGTGGGATACAATTGATAAGGATAAGAGGCCGGAGAGAGGACTTTTAAAAATAAGAAAAGAGTTAGAACTTTTTGCAAATCTAAGACCTACTAAACTTTATAAAGAACTTACAGATTCTTGTCCATTAAAAAAAGAAATTATAAAAGACGGAATTGATTTTGTGATGATTAGAGAACTAACTGGTGGCATTTACTTTGGTAAGAAAGAAACGAAAGATGAAAATGGTAAGACAGTAGCTACTGATGAGATGAAGTATAGTGAAGAAGAGATTAGAAGAATTGGTGTCATCGCATTTGAAACTGCAAGAAAGAGAAATAAAAAAGTTGCTTCTATAGATAAGGCAAATGTTCTTGATACTTCAAAATTATGGCGAAAAGTAATGCATGAATTATCTGAAGAGTATAGCGATGTACAATACGAAGATATGCTTGTAGATAGTGCATCAATGCAGATAATAAAAAATCCATCAATGTTTGATATAGTAGTTACTGAAAATATGTTTGGTGATATCTTGTCAGATGAAGCATCTGTACTTGCTGGGTCTATTGGTATGATGCCATCAGCATCACTTGGTGCAACTAAACTTGGACTTTACGAACCAATACATGGCTCTGCACCTGATATTGCGGGACTTAATATTTCAAATCCTATCGGAACTATTTTATCAGTTGCAATGATGCTTAGGTATTCATTTGATATGGAGAGTGAAGCAAAAGACATTGAAGCTGCAGTTGAAAAAGTTCTTTCCGACGGCTACCGCACCACTGACTTATATGTAGAGGGAACTAAGAAACTTTCTTGTACCGAGATGGGAGACTTAATTACTAAAATTATATAGTTTATAATATAATGATAGTTAATTTATAATATATAGTTTGCAAGTTGCTAAAGAAAATAGTTGGAGCAAAAATTGATTTTTTGCAACAATGGCGAAGCTTTTTGCTTAGAGTTTTAGCACTGTTTGAGCGAAGCGAGTTTGCAAAACTCTTGCAAAAAGCGAGACAGTGCTTGCATAAAAAATCGTATTTTTGCGACCTATTTTCAAAGCGACTTGCAAACTATAAATATATAGTAAGTAACAATAATTTGTATATAAGGAGTGAGAGTTATGAATATTGAGATTAGAAAAACAGCAACACCAAAAGCAAAACCAACTGATGAAAGTAAGCTTGGTTTTGGAAACATATTTACCGATCATATGTTTATTATGGAATATAATGGTGATAGGGGTTGGGAAAATGCAAGAATTGAACCATTCCATGACATAGAGGTATCACCAGCTGCAAATGTATTTCATTATGGTCAAGAAGTATTTGAAGGTATGAAAGCTTATAAGAATAATGGAGAAGTTTTTATTTTTAGACCTGATATGAACGCGAAACGTGCTAATAATTCACTTGAAAGACTTTGTATGCCTAAAATTAAAGAAGAAGATTTTGTTGATGCAGTTAAAAAGTTTGTAGAAGTTGAAAAAGATTGGGTACCAAAAGATAAAGGAACGACTCTTTATATAAGACCTTTTGTAATTGGTCTTGATGCAAGACTTGGAGTTCATCCTTCTTCTCATTATTATTTCATTATAATTGCATCTCCAAGTGGAGCATATTATGCAAAGGGAATGAGTCCTGTATCTATATGGGTAGAAGATGATTATGTTCGTGCAGTTAGAGGCGGGGTTGGATTTGCAAAGACAGGTGGAAATTATGCATCATCACTCGCTGGACAAGAAAAAGCAGAAGCACATGGTTGTGAACAGACACTTTGGCTTGATGGTGTTGAAAGAAAGTATATTGAAGAAGTTGGATCAATGAATATATGTTTTAAGATTGACGGAAAAGTTGTTACTCCTATGCTTAATGGTAGTATTCTTCCAGGTGTAACTCGTGACTCAATCATCACTCTTTGCAAAGATTTTGGTTATGAGGTTGAAGAGAGAAGAGTATCACTTGAGGAGCTTATGATTGCAGCTGATAATGGTAAACTTGAAGAGTGTTTTGGAACTGGTACTGCTTGCGTTGTATCGCCAGTTGGGAAACTTGTGAATAAAGATAAGACACTTATAATTGGCAATGGTGGCATAGGACCACTTAGTCAAAAATTATATGATACTTTAACTGGAATACAGTATAATATGTTAGAAGATAAATATGGTTGGAGAGTAAAGGTATGTTAAAAACAGGTGCAGAGATTGTTATAGAGTGCTTGCTTGAACAAGAAGTTGATATAGTATTTGGATATCCAGGAGGAACTATTTTAAATGTGTATGATGCACTTTATAAATACAATGGCAAGATTAAACACATTTTGACTTCACATGAACAAGGTGCTAGTCATGCTGCAGATGGTTATGCAAGAAGTACAGGAAAAGTTGGTGTGTGCTTTGCAACATCTGGTCCAGGCTCAACTAATTTAACTACAGGAATTGCGACTGCATATATGGATTCGTCGCCTGTGGTATTTATTAGTTGTAATGTTGGAGAAGATTTGCTTGATAGAGATTCGTTTCAAGAAGTTAAAATGACTTCTATTACTAAGGCTATAACAAAATGTAATTATCTTGTAAAAGATGTCAATCAGCTTGCAGATATAATAAGAGAAGCATTTTATGTGGCTAAAAATGGGCGTCCAGGACCAGTTGTCATTGATATATTGAAAAATGTTACTGCAATGTCATGTGAGTATGAATATAAAAAACCTGATAATAATTTTAATAAGAAACGTCTTGCAACTAATACTAATCGTCCAACTTATATGGATAATAGAAGTGCTCTTGATGAAAAAGATCTTGATAGAGCAGCGAAGATGATTAATGATGCTAAAAGACCGCTAATAGTTTGTGGTGGTGGAGTGGTGCTTAGTAGAGCTAATGATGTCCTAACAGATTTTGCTAATACAATTGATTCGCCAGTTGCGTTTACAGTTATGGGTTGTGGAGGTTATGATGGGGAAAAAGAAAGAGCAACTGGACTTATAGGGATGCATGGAACACAAAGCTCAAATATCGCTGTTGCAAATTGTGACTTATTGATAGTGGTTGGTTGTAGATTTTCAGATAGGGTTGCACTTAATAGAAATACATTTGCAAAACAAGCCCAGATACTTCAAATAGATATTGATAGAAATGAAATAGATAAAAATGTAAAAACTACATATCATGTTGTTGGCGATGCAAAAAAAGTATTAGAAGCACTTCTTAAAAGAGTAAATAAAAATGAGCATAAAGCTTGGGTTGATTTTGTATTCTCGTTTCCAACTGAAACTGAATATGAATTTAGTGATGAACACTTAAATCCAAAACAAATCGCTATGGCGGTAAAGGAAATTGCTCCAAAGTATAGTATGGTAACTACTGATGTAGGACAACATCAAATGTGGGCTATACAACATTTTAATTATCATTATCCAGGGCAATTAATTACATCTGGTGGTTTTGGAACTATGGGCTTTGGACTTGGAGCTGCAATAGGAGCAAAAGTAGGAAATCCAGATAAAACTGTTTTACATATTACTGGTGATGGAAGTTTTAGAATGAATTTTAATGAGCTTGCAACTGAGGAACATTATAAAATCCAAGTAATAACAATTATTTTTAACAATTCCGTACTTGGAATGGTTAGACAGTGGCAAAATATTATTTATAATAAACATTATTCAGAGACTATACTTGATAGAGGTCCTGATTTTGTAAAACTTGCAGAGTCGTTTGGACTTAAAGGAAGACGAGTTACTAATGAACAAGAATTTAGAGAAGCATTGAAAGAAGCAGTTAACTCAAATGTTGGATGGGTAATTGATTGTGTTATAAATAAAGATGAGATGGTTAGACCAATGGTTGGAGCTGGGTCTGACATTACAGACTTCTTGATTAAGTAAGACTGGCTCGCACAGCTCGCCCCTACGAATGAGGGCTCGCATAGCTCGCCCATACAGCAAATAATGTAAGCGCGAGCTATGCGAGCGCAATTAATAATATATAATAAAAATAATAAGGAGAATAAAATTATGGCAAAGATGTATTATGAAAAGGATTGTGATTTAAATGTATTAAAAGGAAAGAAAATAGCAATTATAGGTTATGGTTCACAAGGACATGCACATGCACTAAATTTAAAGGATAGTGGGTGCGATGTAACAGTCGGATTAAGAGAAGGTTCAAAGAGAATCAAAGAAGCTACTGAAGCAGGACTTAAAGTTATGACTGTAAGTGAAGCAACTAAGTGGGGAGACATCATAATGATTCTCATCAATGATGAAGTTCAAGCAGATGTATATAAGAAAGATATCTTACCTAATCTTGAAAAAGGTAAAGCAATTGCATTTGCACATGGATTTAATATTCGTTATAAACAAATTGTGCCACCAGTTGGTGTAGATGTATTTATGGCAGCACCAAAAGGACCTGGTCATACAGTTCGTTCTTGCTATGTCGCTGGAAAGGGTGTGCCTTGTCTTGTAGCAGTTGAGCAAAATGCATCTGGTAAAGCACTTGACATCGCTCTTGCTTATATCGCAGGTATTGGCGGAGCAAAGGCTGGTATCATGGAGACTACATTCCACGATGAGACAGAGACTGACCTCTTCGGTGAGCAATGTGTACTTTGTGGCGGTGTTGTAGACCTTATGAGATGTGGATTTGAAGTTCTTGTAGAAGCTGGATATGAGCCAGAGAATGCTTACTTTGAATGTATCCACGAGATGAAACTTATAATTGATTTAATAAATAAAGGCGGTGTTCAAGCTATGAATTACTCTATCTCAGATACTGCTGAATATGGTGAATATGTATCAGGACCAAGAGTTATTCCTCACGAAGAGACTAAAGAGAGAATGAGAAAAGTTTTATCTGATATTCAAGATGGTTCATTTGCTGGAAGATGGATTGCAGAAAATAAATCAAATGGTAGAGCATTCTTTAATTCAAAGAGAGATAGATTAAAAGATCACCTTATGGAGAAAGTTGGAAAAGAACTTAGAGAGAATATGATTTGGGGTAAAGACAACAACCTTGATACTGCATCTAACTAATTAAATTAGTTAAGAGGCAGCACCTATAAATATGTTTTATATGATTAATATTTATATGTTTTAGAATCTATTATATCCTTATAAAGGAGAAAAATTAATGAGTTTAAAAAAGAATAATAATTTTTGGAAATTGACATCAATTGTTCTTGCGATAGCATTAGTTGTAGTTTGTTGTGTTTGCTTTTTAAATAATAAATCTTTAAATGCAGTTTCCTCATCACCAATTTTGAAATATGTAGATGCAAATGACCCACTTTCACTTTGGACTAAGGATGCAAAATTAAAAAGTGAATTACCTGATTATATAAAAAGAATCACAGATAAAAAAAGTAAAGATTTTATACCAGTTAAGGACCGAGTTGCAGTATTTGATTTTGATGGAACATTATTTTGTGAAACAAATCCAATATATCTTGATCATAGGGTTGCATATCATAGAATAGTTGAAGACGAGACATATAAAGATAAGGCATCTGCTTATGAGAAGGAAGTAGCTGCAAAAATAAAAGTATATATGGAGACAGGCTATGCTGATGAAAATATGCCTATAGAGCACGGGACCTGTGTTGCTTCATCATTCAAAGGAATGACACCTGAAGAAATAATTGCATATGTTAAGAATTATACAGACCAAGATGAACCTCATTATACTAATATGAAGACAAAAGATGCTTATTATCAACCAATGGTTCAAGTTGTAGATTATTTAAATAGAAATGGTTTTACAGTATATGTAGTGAGTGGCACAGATAGATTTTTAACAAGGGCATATGTTGATGGAGCACTTAATATTCCAATGAGGCAAGTTATCGGATCAGATGATATATTAAAAGCTACAAATGAAGATAAAGATGGATTTGAATATCAACTTAAACCAGATGATAAAGTAATACTTGCTGGAGAATTCCAAATCAAAAATGTAAAAATGAATAAGGCAAAATTAATTGAAAGAGAGATAGGTCAGAAACCTGTACTCGCATTTGGAAATACTTCAGGTGACTACAGTATGGCGACATTTACAACATCAAACAATAAATACTTATCTAAAGCTTTTATGCTATGCTGCGATGATCTTGAAAGAGAAAATGGAAACCTTCAAAAAGCAGAAGATATGAAAAAGCACTGTGAGGAAGTTGGGTGGACAGCAGTTTCTATGAAAAATGATTTTGCAACTATTTATGGTGAAAATGTGAAGTACCAAAAGTAGGTATTATATAATTGATAAAAGCGAAATATATGAGAGAATATTTTAAAGTTGGAGTGTAGAAGCCATGAGAAAAAAATTATTTATAACAGGTGGAGAAAGAGGAATAGGCTTTGGAATTGCTAAGCATCTTGCTAAGATTGGTTTTGATGTTGCATTTTCATATTATCCAGGTGAACATTTTGCTGATGAGTATGTGGATAAAGCAAAAACTGCACTTACTGATTTGGGAGCAGAAGTTTTTGCATTCCCTGCAGACTATACAAAAAAAGAAGAAGCAAAAAAACTTTTTGATGAAGCGGTTAGTGCACTTGGCGGACTTGATCTACTTGTAAATATTGCAGGAATTAATAAGCCAAAGGCAATACAAGATTTAGATGAAGAAAATATAGATTATGTTTTAAATCTTGATTTTAGAACATATATTATGATGATGCATTATGCGACAAGATATATGATAGACCATAATATAAAGGGAAATGTCATAAACATAACTTCTTCAAGAGGAGAGAGAGTATATCCCAATTGTGGTTTATACTGTGGTATCAAGGCAGGAATTAGTCGTGCCACTGAAGCTTTTTCGCTTGATGTAGCAAAATATGGTATAAGAATAAATAATGTAGCACCAGGTGCTATTCGTATTAGATCGAAGGAAGAACTTTTAAAAATTAAAGATGGTTTTGATACTGATTATTTTTGGAATGAAGATTATAAAACTGCGAAAGAGATAAAAGAAGATTTTTGGGACCAATTGGGCGAAAAGATACCACTTAAAAGAGTTGGCTTACCAGAAGATATAGCAAATGCTGTAGAGTTTTTAATATCTGATAAAGCATCTTATATTACAGGTTTTACATTAAGAGTTGATGGTGGATTAATACTTCCTGGTATGCCAGAAGGTTCAGGAATGAGTAAAGATGGGTGGTCATAGAAAATGAAAAAGTATTCAATATTTTGTTATACATTAACGGCAATATTTTATGTAATTCAAGTTAGTGTTCTTGGGTTTACTGTTTATTATTTGAATGAAAATGGCTATACTGCCTTAGAAGTAGGGACACTACTCGCAACCTTTGGAATTATTGCCGCTATTGTTCAACCTTTACTAGGTTATATTGCTGATAAAAATGTAAAATTTGACTTTAAATACATTTTGACATGTTCAGGGGTTTTAGCAATAGCACTTTTTATAGCGCTTTTTCTATTTGATAAGAATAAAATTATTATTGGTATATTATTTGGTATAACCTTTGTACTTACAAATAGTATGTCACCATTTGTTAATTCAAGTTGCTTTTACTATACTAACAAGGGAATTAGTGTTGATTATGGTAAGGCAAGGGGCTTTGGTTCATTTTCTTTTGCTATAGCGTCATATATTTTAGGTATTTATACAAAGACTTTTGGTACAAAAGTCATATCATTTAATGGAATAATATTTGCCATAGTATTTCTTTTGATAATACTCTTCATACCGAGAATTAATAGTGATGATGAAAATAAAGAAAAGAATGTAAATGTGAAGGAGAGCAATCTAAATATTTTTGAACTTATTAAAAAGTATCCATCATTCTTTTTAATGGTTCTCGCAACAATATTTGCAATGTGTTTCCAAAATGCAGATTGCGGGTATCTAATTGATATAATTAAAGATTTAGGCGGTGATAGTTCTGAACTTGGTACTGCGAATGCGATTGCTGCTATGGTTGAGATACCTATTATGTTCTCAATTACAAAGATAATGAAGAAAATAAAGGTTAAGCAACTTATTGCTATAGCATGCTTACTATATGTGGTAAGAGGCGCTGTATTTCATATTCCAAGTTTAGAAGCAATTTATTTTGCACAAGTTTTACAAATGTTTTCATACGCAATTCTTATACCATCAACTGTATATTTGTCTGATGAAGTGATGCATGAAGAAGATAAAAATAAAGGTCAGACTTTTATAGGCATGGCTATAACAATAGGGCTGATACTTGGAAGTTTTGTCGGAGGTCAATTAGTCTCAATGGGCGGGACAAATTTACTTGAAATTGGTTGTATCATCATAGCATCAATTAGTTTCTTATTTGCACTACTTGGAAATATAGTTAAGTAATTGATCACGAATAAATATTTTAATAAATAAAGAAAACTGGACTATCGCAGTTGACTAAACTTGCAAGGTTGTATTAAAACTTAAATTATGTCAGAAAAATATTTAATTTTATTATTAAGTTAGCTTTTTTATTTACAAATATGTGTCCATGATATATAATATTTGGATGAAGTAAATATAATGAATAACATATTGATAAAGAATATACTCAAATTGGTTCATCAAATAGGGTTAGATATTTTATGTTTAAATATTAAGAGGTAGTTACAAATGCTAAAAAAGAAAAAAAATATTTTTATATTGTTACCTGTTTTTTATATATGCTTAGCATTAGTTTTGTGTTTAATACAGAATTAAATTATGCTGCCAATACAAATAATTCTAAATATAAATTAACTTTTGTAAGTAGTGATATGAATAATTATCCTAAAGTTAGGCTTTATTACAAGATTAAAGATAGCAATGGCAATATTTTAAATGATTTTGAAATTAAGAAAATTGAATTAAAAGAAAAATTATCTGGCGGCCAGTATTTGCAGAGAGAAGTAAAGATAAGTGAAAGATTGGGAGATAAATATGGACTTAATACAAGTATGGTTATTGATAAGAGTGGAAGTATAGACAATACTAGTATGGGTAAGATTAAAAATGTTGTTAATGCATTTGCTAAATCAATGAATTTTGCGATTGGAGATAAAACAGCAAGTTCCAGTATATATTATAGGTGTAAAAAGAAGTGTAAAAGAATCTGATTTGAGAAATATAACTGAGAGCACACATGGAAAATATTGGAATATTGATGATTTATACGACTTATAAGCGATTTTTAAAGAAATATATGATACTGAAAAATCTACATATTATATTGAATATGATACAAGTTTTAGTGGTGATGAAAAATATGATTCAAGAATAGTTGATATCAATATTACAAATGGAAATTATATAGTCCATACTGAAGATACATTTACACCTGTACTACCTCAAAAAATAGGAAAGGATTCTGATTTATCTTTTGATAAAAAATTGGAATTAATGAAAACTATTAATGAGTATTCGGTGGATACAGACATTGACGAGATGGATACAATTTCATTTGGTAGATATGAGCAGGATGGCAATGTCGGAAATGGTCCTGAAGATATAGATTGGATACTGTTAGATAGGAAAGATGGCAAAGTTATGCTTATGTCAAGAATTATAATTGAAAATAATATTTTCAATGCAAACGGAATTGACAATATATGGGAAAATTCAGATATAAGAAATTTTATGAATGTAGATTGTTATAATGCATGGTTTAATGATAGCGAAAAAGGGAAAATTGTTAAGACTAATGTGGCGACAAAAAATAGTCAAGGCAATAACATTTATACTGATGATAATATATATTTGTTAAATGAAGAGGAGTGTAGAAGATTTTTCGGAAAGGAAGATTCAAATCAATACAACAAAAGGATTGCTACTCATATAACTGATTATTTAAAAGCTACAAGAACAAATATTACAGTTTCAAATAAAAACACTTGGTATAAAGGTAATTCATCGTTTTGGTTAAGAGATGCTGGAAATAATAAAATATTTGTAAAATATGTAGGACTTTTCGGGAGACTTAATCAAGAAGGAGATGCAGTTAATAAAAACGATGGCATTCGACCAGTTATGTAGATAAAATACTAAATAATAGTATTAAATGGGTGGCTTATTAGCCATCCATTTTTTTATTAATTATTTATAAGAAATAGTTATGAAAAGCAACAAAAATATGAAACTTATTGACAAGCAAAAATTTTTAAGTATATTATTGTCATATACTTAAGTTTTTCTATATAATATATAACTAATCTATAAATTATCATTGATAAACTTCCCCTATTTTTATATAATATATAGGTAAATGTTAAGATTCTATACAAAATATGATTATTGTCAAAAAGGAGAACCTATGAAATCAGATAGTATAAAAGTGGGAGTTGACAGAACTCCAAATAAGAGTTTGTTATATGCTTTGGGTCTTACTGATGAAGAGATTAAGAGACCGCTTATTGGAGTGGTCAGTTCTTTTAATGAGATTGTGCCTGGACACATGAACATTGATAAGATTACTGAAGCAGTGAAAGCAGGAGTTAGGCTTGCTGGTGGAACTCCTATTGAGTTCCCTGCTATAGCAGTTTGTGATGGTATAGCTATGGGTCACATCGGTATGAAGTATTCACTTGTGACTCGTGATTTAATTGCTGACAGCACTGAGTGTATGGCTATAGCTCATGGCTTTGATGGACTTGTTATGATACCAAACTGTGATAAAAATGTTCCTGGACTTCTCATGGCTGCTGCTCGTGTAAATGTCCCAACAATTTTTGTATCTGGCGGACCAATGCTATCTGGAAAACTAAGCAGCGGAAAGAGAACTTGTTTATCAACTATGTTTGAAGCGGTTGGTGCATATCATGCAGGGAAAATGAATGATGAAGAAATAAAAGAGTGGACTGAATGTGCATGTCCAACTTGTGGAAGTTGCAGCGGTATGTACACAGCAAACTCAATGAACTGCTTAACTGAAAGTATAGGTATGGCACTCCAAGGAAATGGAACTGTCCCAGCAGTTTATTCTAAAAGACTTAGACTTGCAAAAGAAGCTGGAATGAAAGTTATGGAGCTTGTAGAAAAAAATATAAGACCAAGAGACATTATGACTAAGGAAGCATTTGAAAATGCGCTCACAATTGATATGGCTCTTGGTTGCTCAACTAACACTATGCTTCATTTACCTGCGATAGCACATGAACTTGGTATAGACATAGATCTTCATCATGTAAATGACATAAGTGAAAAGACACCAAATCTTTGTCATCTTGCACCTGCAGGAAATACTTTTATGGAAGATTTAGATTTAGCAGGTGGTGTGTATGCAGTTATGAAAGAACTTGAAAAGAAAAATTTATTAAATGATAATCTAATTACTGTCACAGGTAAAACTATAAAAGAGAATCTTGCAAATGTAAAAAATTATGATAATGAAGTTATAAGAGATATTGATAATCCATTTACAAAGACGGGAGGACTTGCAGTACTTTTTGGAAACCTTGCACCAGATGGTTGTGTAGTAAAAAGATCTGCAGTTGATGAAAAAATGCTTAAGCATAAAGGTCCTGCAAGAGTATTTGATAGTGAAGAAGATGCTATAAAAGCAATCTATGATAAAACAATTAACTCAGGTGATGTAGTCGTGATAAGATATGAGGGACCAAAAGGTGGACCTGGTATGAGAGAAATGCTTTATCCTACATCAGCAATTGCTGGTATGGGACTTGATAAAGAAGTAGCATTAATTACTGATGGAAGATTTTCTGGAGCAACTCGTGGTGCATCTATAGGTCATGTGAGTCCTGAAGGAGCAAGCGGCGGAAATATTGCTTATGTAAATGAGGGAGATATCATTTCAATAGATATACCAAATTATAAAATAGAATTAGAAGTAAGTGATGATGAATTAAATAAAAGAAAGGCAAATACAACTCTTAAAGAACCAAAAGTAAAGAGTGGGTATCTCGCAAGATATGCAAAATTAGTTTCATCAGCAAACAAGGGGGCAATTTTATGTTAACATTAGATAAAATTTATCATGCAGCATTTACATTAAAAGGTGTTGCAAGAACTACTGATTTGCTTAGTAGTAGCAGTTTAAAGCCAAGCACACATATGTATCTTAAAACAGAAAACTTACAGGTTACTGGAAGTTTTAAGGTTCGTGGTGCTTATTATAAGATAAGCCAACTTAGTGCTGAACAAAAAAAAGCTGGTGTTATAGCTTGTAGTGCAGGAAACCATGCCCAAGGGGTTGCACTTTCTGCTACAAAAAATGGTATAAAGTCAGTAGTGTGTATGCCAGATGGTGCTCCTATAAGTAAAGTAGAAGCAACTAAGAGTTATGGTGCAGAAGTTGTACTTGTGCCAGGTGTATATGATGATGCATATAATAAAGCACTTGAGCTACAAAAAGAAAAAGGATATACTTTTGTGCATCCATTTGATGATGAAGATGTAATAGCAGGTCAAGGAACTATTGGTCTTGAGATACTTAATCAACTTGAAAATATAGATGCAGTTGTTGTACCTATAGGTGGAGGTGGACTTATTTCTGGTGTTGCATTTGCAATTAAATCTTTAAAACCACAAATTAAAGTTTATGGTGTTCAAGCTGCAAATGCTCCATCTATGTTTGAAAGTATAAAACAGAAGAAACAAATTACACTTGACACTGTATCAACATTTGCAGATGGTATAGCAGTTAAGCACCCAGGAGATAATACATTTGAATTAGTAAGTAAATATGTTGATGAAGTTGTGACTGTAACTGAAGATGAGATTGCAATGGCAATACTTACTCTTATGGAAAGACAAAAATTAATTGCAGAAGGTGCTGGTGCAGTATCAGTTGCGGCGGTTCTTGCTGACAAAGTTCCTGTTGATGGCAAAAATGTAGTGTGCGTTGTGTCAGGTGGTAATATAGATGTAAATATCTTATCAAGAGTTCTTACTCGTGGTCTTAAGTCAAGCGGCAGAAATGTCAATATGCAAATAGCTCTTGAAGATAAACCAGGACAACTTGTACTTGTAAGTACTATTATATCAAAGTGCGGAGGCAACATCATAAATGTCCGCTATGAGAGGTCAGACTTAAATATGCCTATATCAAGCTGTTACTTAACTATTGGTATGGAAACTAAGAATTTTGATCATATAAAACTTATAAAAGAAAAACTTACAGAAGCAGGACTTAAGATTGTGAATGTAATATAAAATCATAGTTCTGTTTTATTAAATATGTTTTATTAGAGCATACTAAAAGGGGAGATGTGTAACATATCTCTCTCTTTTTTTTACATTTATTTAGTTTTAATATTCATAAGAGTATTTCATGATTATAATCCCCCTAATATTATATAATATCCCCCTATATAAGTTCTATTAAAAAATTGTAACATACCGCAATTTTAAGGGGGCATTCACCCCCTATGATTTTCATATATACC